>OFGE01001138.1_pt1 | contig 25086 bp, 28 predicted proteins | sample 1521681 | NCBI WGS metagenome assembly OFGE01 (sample SAMEA3504093, study PRJEB24116) | mouse gut metagenome | biome: mouse gut; feature: mouse-associated habitat; material: faeces | place: Denmark | collected 2011
CAGTGACAAAGAAATCCACCCGCCCCGAATAGGTTCCGGCTTCACTCTCCGTCAAAGCCCAAAGGGTGTTATGGTCTGTGAAGATGGTGTCAGCGTCAAATTCCATGCTTGGATCGCTCTCATAGATGCCGATGATCTCCACCGTTGCCGCCGGGTCTTTGAACGATAATTCGCTGCCGATTTGCAGCTCATTTTCATCTGCCAGTTCCCGGCTGACCAGAGCAGCGTGGCGATCCTCTTGGGTAATGTGCCGCCCCTCGGCCAGTGTCAAAACGCCGCTGGTGAAGTTACGGTTCCATGCCGATGATGTATTGGCGGAAATCGTGCCGGAGGGCATACCAGACGGGAAAATGAAGCTACTGGCTGTTGCGGTGGCCGACTGCTGGGCATTGTGGGCTTTGATCTCGGTATTGCCTGCAATCAGGTCAATGTCTTGTTGGAAAATGGGGACAAACTGCATGGCATAGTCCTCTCCGCTTGTGCTGAGTTCCATAGGCTTTCCCCGCAGGGTAAAGGACGCTCCTACCGTTTCCCGCAGGTTCGTGGCTGCGGCCTGGGTTGCGCTCAACACTGAAAAGCTGATGGTGATAAATAGAGTAATCAGCACAAACAGCAGGAACAGGGTCAGGCTCTTTCCCTTTTTTCGCGTGTCGTAGAGAAAAGCCCGTTTCAAAACATCCAAAAAAAGATACCTCCTATCAATGTGATGGAGGTATCTTAGCATCCTAATGTGGAGCAATTATGGGTGGCGTGTGGATCTAATATGGAATTTGAAAGGCAGATTTTCAAGTTCATTGTTGAATTTTGTATATCTATGGCGTATAATATGCCCAGAAATATATGACAACGGGTTTAGGGAGAATATTATGAGCCAAGACCGTACAGCAGTAGATACTATTACAGGATACTACTATCAATTTAACTTTTATACGTTAAAGTTGTTGAGTTTAGAAAATCTTGACGATACAGTATGCATTGAGGCCATTGAAGATGTAGATATACATACACAAGGCGAAATTACGGCGGTGCAATGTAAGTATTATGCTAAGACAGAATATAATCATTCTGTAATTGCGCCAGCCATTCGACTAATGTTATCACATTTCAAGGAAAATCCTTGGACAAGAAATACCTTAACATATAAACTTTATGGATATTTTAAAACCGGGCAAGAAAAATTAAGAGACAATAGTATTTCGATTGAATTTCTTAAAGCCAAATTTCTATCCCACACAAAAAGTGGTGTTAAGCATAAGCACCACATAGAACTTGGATTATCAGATGCGGAACTCCAGCAATTTGTTAACCATCTTTATATTGATGTGAATGCAACCGAGTTTGGCACACAAGAAAAAGAGATAATAACAACACTCAAATCAATGTTCCATTGTAACCTCTTTGAAGCAGAGTATTATTACTACAATAATACCCTGCGGGTCATTAAGCAGTTGGCAACAGAACAGGATATTGCTAAAAGATCAATTTCAAAAAGGAACTTTCTATCAGCTATTAATCAAAAGCAACCACTTTTTGAATCGTGGTATATGGAGTATCGGGGGATAGCGGAGTATTGTAGAGCCGTAAAGCAAGAGTATTTTTCTCAAATTAATATTTCTCCTTATGCGCGTTTTATCCTGATAGAATGTGATGATCAGATTTCTAAGCAACAAATAAAATCGCTACTGTTGAAAATATCTAAAAATTGGAGCAAACTTTCTAAAAATGAAGTTAAACCATTTTGTCCCTATGTTTACCTGCATGGTATCCCGGAGCCTGAGGTCATAGAAATAAAGCAGGCGTTACAAAACGATGGCGTATATTTTGTAGATGGCTATGATTTTAAGGGCGCTGCCTTTTCCCCAAAATCAATTACTCGAAGGCCGTCCGCACATAATGAAATTAAGCTAAAATTCATTACTGATATTCATCAGATTTCAGATATACTTAATTCTATATCTACTATCCGGATTATATATCAGTTTTATTTAGAAGTTCCTTTTTACGAAAATGATCAATATGAAATGCACACAATTAAGATTCAGGAAACTCAAAATATAGAAAAAATGGTGTAGAAGGGTGGACGCATATGGAACACGAAAAGATAAATGCAGAAGTGATTTCTGTATTTCCCAATAAAGTGAAAATATCCGTCGATGATCTTGAAGATTTTCAGCTTGCTGAAGAAAAATTAAAAGTTGGTTCCTACTTACGAATTGCTGATAATGATAATGCTGTTCTAATCGCAATAATTGAAAACTTTACAATTGAAGTAGGACATGATGCAAAAGGAGAACCCACACGCAAGTATATACTAGAAGCAAATCCGCTTGGAATAATTCGGGATGGAAAATTTGAGCGTGGCGGTGATACAATTGCTATTCCACCTAAAAAAGTGGAACCAGCGAAGATTGAAGAAATTCAAAAAATATTTGAAGAATCATTAGAAGATAAGGACAAGTTTACTTTTGCAACATTGGCCACTAATCCAGCTATCCAAGTACCTGTTGATGGGAATAAGTTTTTTAATAAGCACATTGCAATTGTAGGCTCAACCGGATCTGGAAAGTCCCATTCCGTTGCAAAAATTCTACAAGAAGCGGTCTGCGCACGCGAAGGAACCTACGATGGATTGAATAACTCGCATATTGTAATCTTTGACATTCATTCTGAATACAAATCTGCATTTCCAACTGCCCGATACATTGATATATCTACTCTCGTGTTGCCTTATTGGATGCTGAATAGTGATGAATTGCAAGAACTCTTTATTGACACAGAAGCAAATGATCACAACCAGAGAAATGTATTCAAAAACGCCATTATAAATAGCAAAGTTCAGCATTATGAGGGACCTGCCGAGAATAAAAATCGAATTCATTTTGATTCTCCGCTATATTTTGATATGAGAGATGTTTTAAAAGAGGCTCGAGACATTAATACGCTTGAAATTGATACGGGTGAAGTATATCAAAGTGGTGCCAAAAAAGGTCAGCCTAAAACAACACATGGAAGTTTGTATGGACAATTAACCAATTTTATCAGCAGATTAGAAAGTCGCTTAAATGATAAACGTCTAGACTTTTTATTGGGCGATAGATCGAGGACAATTACATTTGATGATACGCTTAAACAACTCATTGGATACGGTGAGGGAAACTCGAATGTCACAATATTAGATTTGAGCGGAGTGCCATTTGATGTGATGAGTATCACGGTATCACTAATATCGCGTATCTTATTTGAGTATGGCTATTACTATAAACGCCTTCGTTGTAATCGTTCACCGGATGAGATTATTAACAACGATGTTCCGCTATTACTTGTCTATGAAGAAGCTCACAAATATGTACCAAATAGCGATTTGGCAAAATACCGCGCTTCTAAACAATCTATAGAAAGAATTGCAAAAGAAGGACGAAAATACGGGGTTTCTCTATTATTAGCAAGCCAACGTCCATCCGAGATTTCAGAAACGATTTTTGCTCAGTGCAACAATTTTTTAGCACTTAGATTGACAAATCCCAACGACCAGAATTATGTTAAACGGCTCCTTCCTGATACATTAGGAAACCTTGTAGAAAAAATGCCAACACTACGAGCAGGAGAATGTCTTCTTATTGGTGATGCAGTCGTTTTGCCATCTATTGTGCAAATACATGAATGTGATCCTAAGCCATCATCAAACGACATTCCATACTTTGATCTTTGGAAACAGGAATGGATAGACCTTGATATTCCATCAATTAAAGAGGAATGGAATAAAATTTGACCTAAAGGGCCTGTACATCATGGTACAGGCCCTTTTAGGTTTATATCATGTAAAGAGAATATGAAAGGACATACCCTCTATATTTTCAGACGGTGCAAATGTGTAGGGAATATCAAGCGACTTCAAAATCGTTGCAACGAGGTATAGCCCCAATCCGTTTCCTCCCGCCGCCCGATCACGGCCATAATCAGGCCGGTAAAACGGCTCAAAGATATGGGTAAGGTGTTCCGGGGGTATTGGCGTACATTCATTTTCTATGATAAGTAGCTGTCCCTTGCAGGAAACATAGACTGTGCCGTCCGGCTTTGTGTAGGAAACCGCATTTGCCAGAATATTCGATATGGCCTTTTCAATCATTCCCTGCGGAAGATGTACGGCAAACGGCTCCCCTGCGTCAACAGAGAACGCAATACCTTTGGCTTTTGCGATAATCTGATACGGCTCTATGACAGCTTTGAGCGCGTCAACAATCAGAAAATCAGTCTGTTCCTGCTCTCTGGCAAACTCTGCCCTCGATGCGTCCAGAATTTCCTTTATCATTTGGGCCAGCCGGTCAGTCAGTTCCTTGCATCTGGCAAGATAGGTGTCCCTGTCTTTGTATTTGCCTATGCCCAAAAGCATATTTTCCAGCATGACGCTGACAGCGGTAACGGGCGTTTTCAACTCATGGGACGCAGCCCGCAGGAAATTGGTCTTTTGAATATCAGCGGCTTCTACCTTTTCAATCTCCTGCTCCAATGTCCGAATTGTGGACAGGAGCGTTTGATATAGACTGTTCACATTGTCAGCCAGCATCCCCATTTCATCCTGCGTATCGTTTGGACAATGGGCGTCAGGCTCTAATTCCCGCATTTTTTCTGTTGCGGCGCTGATCTGTTGAATGGGCCGGGTGAACATCCGGGAATAGGCCAGGGCAAACAGAACGGAGATCACCATGCAAAGTATAGCGGTAAAAGGCAGTATCATCAATACCGCGCTGACAGCATCCTCAATGTGCTGACGGGAAACGACGGCGGTAATGCTCCCGGCCCCATCAGCGAAGCCCTGCTCCACCTTAAAAAAATCCGCACCGCCCAATGGGTTCTCTGCCAGGGAGATTTTCAATCCGTCCTCCGTGGCGGTTGCAATGACCGTCACTTCGACTTTGCCGTTTGGAGAGGACGCGGCAGCTTCTTCCTTGAGTAAATCGACGTGATAGGAAAAATCATCATAGACAACATTAGCATTTGCGCTCCACTTGGCGGCAAAGCTGGTCACATAATTCACCCGTTCCTCGGACGGAGCGGTGATGATCTGCTCGACCAATCGGGCAGCGTCTGTCTCCAAAGCCTTTTCCTGCTGGTAGTTATAGGCCCACGGCATCAGGAAGTAGATTAGCGTATGGGAAAGCAGGACGATAATCAGCATCAGGCCCAAAGTATAGAGAAATGTTTTAGGGAAAATCTTTAATTTTTTCATTGGCTGACCTCAAGTTTATATCCGATCCCCTTGACCGTTTTAATGCAGTCCAGGTGCAGTTTTTTCCGCAGGTTCTTGATGTAGGTATCAACCAGCCGGTCAAGCACATAGGAATTATCGCCCCATACGCCATCCAGAATTTGTGTACGGGACAGCACCAGCCCTTGATGCTCAACCAGCAATTTCAGCAGATCAAGCTCCTTTGCGGTGACTTCCAATTCTCCGCTGGTATCATGGGCAGAGTAGCCGGAGAAATTGACAGTCAGATCGCCGTATGTCCATACGTCTACCTTTTCAGCCGGATTGCTCCGGCGCAGCAGAGCGGTGATCCGCTTTCCCAGGATGACCATAGAGAACGGCTTTGTCATGTAGTCATCGGCCTGCCCGTCAAAGCTGGCAACTTGGGTTTGCTCATCCTCCATGGCTGTGAGCATGAGTACCGGGACTTGGCTCGTTTTGCGGATGGAATTTAGGACGGCCAGCCCTATGATGGTGGGTAGCATAATATCCAGCACAACAAGATCAATTTTGTTTTCAGAGAACAGGGTAATTGCTTCGTCGCCCTCAAAAGCTGAAATTGTTTTATGTCCAGCTTCTTGCAGATATTCGCAGACTGCTTCGTTAGTGTCAATATCGTCCTCAACGATTAGTAAAGTTGCCATCGGCGCACCTCCTTCGGTATAGTGTAACATGGCAATGTGGAGAGAGTATGGAATTTTCTGGATGCTGGCGCATCCGCTTGGCTCATTGCCCACGGGAATCAATGTTTCTTGTTTACATTTGGGACAGTAAAGAGGATAATTTTTCAAAACTGTATCTTCCCTTATCCTATTGCGGGTTTTATTGCCACATACAGGGCACAATATCCATTCTACATTTCTCATTACATTCCTGTCTTTCATTTTAGTCTGCTGAAAATCTTTTGAATATATTTTTTGTGCTAATGGCAATCATAAGCGACACAATACCCGAAAATAAAACAACCGCATATTCAAACCCTTTACAGATTTCAAACACGACGCCATAGAATGCATTGCCCAATGGTTGTGCGCACATGGAAACGGTAAGAATGACAGCAATCACCTTTCCAATTAAATTTTGCGGGGTTTCTGTTTGGATAAAGGACATCATTTGCACGGTAAAAATCGTTGAACATACCATAATGGCAAAGCAGCATACGGTTATGACAATATAATTTATGATTGCGGATGAAAACAGTATCAATGAAACACTGATAGGGAACACGCATACCGCACAAGCGATTACGAGATTGCCCGATTTATAAATCGCCAGTTTGTTTGCAAAAATGCCTGCTCCGATACCCCCTGCCAGCCCGCCTGCTGCCAATGCCCCCTCTGCAAAGCCATATAGCCTGTTTGCCTGTGAAGCATCTAAATTTAATACTTCTGTTACCAGATATGGAAGTGCGACAATAATCATTGCGGCAAGGAACAAATTAATTCCGCAGATTACAAGGACGGCTTTTCCGATAACGGGCTTCTCCTCTCGGATAAAGCGGATGCTCCCTGCAAAATCAGTTCTGGCTGTCTTTAATATACCATCGCCTGAAGTTTGTTTCTGGAAGGGTATTTTAATGAAAATTTCCATAACCGCCGACATAATAAAACATACCATGCAAACCCACAATACAGGCTTTAATCCATATGCACTGTATAAAATACCTCCAAGTACAGGACCCATCAAAGACGCAAACGAGCTGATTGTATTGATAATAGAATTTGCCGCCATAAAATTATCCTGATTGGTAAGTGCAGGGATACTTGCCTGCACGGATGGCTGATATGCACCCGCAATGCCATACAAAAAGCTCAATGTGACTGTCAAAAGGAGAATGAGATTCACTCCATTCATAAGCAGAGAAAAGGCTAAGATAACTGCCGCCATAAAAAAATCCAGTATTACCATAATATTTCTTTTATTAACCCTGTCTGCAACAATGCCGCCAATAGGTGACAGCAAAATGGCAGGAATAAAGGCACACGCTGTAACTGTTCCGTAAAGTGCTGATGAGCCTGTCAAATTTAATAAATATAGCGGTAATGCAAATCTTATTGTTGCATTTCCAAATAAAGAGATAATCTGACCGATGACAACTAACGTAAAATCCTTTGAAAATAGTTTTTGATTCATTCTTTAAACCTCCATTTTTTCTATTCCGTTCGCCAGAACATGATATACAAAATTAGCAATTATAATGAAAACCACACCCATTGCCAACATTACCCAGACAATATTCCCTGGGGAGATTGTAATGCAATTAGCGAAAATACACACCATAATCAAAGAGCATACAATTGTTGCAACTGCCGAGCGTTTTTTCCATCCAACAGCAGTAGAAATAATGCCTACAGCAGAGGATAAAATGCCCATTAAAAAACTGGAAATCAAAACTGTAAAGAGAAAATGCTCCGTGTTCATTTGTGGCATCATTCCAAAAATATGTGCTGAACTATACATAATGCCTATAACCAGCGTATTACTGATAAATGCAAAACCCGTTGTAATGCCACTGACAATCAAACATTTTATTCCAAGCATTGTCTTTCGATTGACAGGATAGCTCAATAAGATTACAGCATTTCTTCCGCAATATTCACTGATAATCACTTTTGCCGCAATAACCGCTGACATAACACTGAAGCAGGCAAACGCTAAAGCAGTTGTAAGTGCCAATAATCCATTCCAATTCGCAAACAGTTCTGCTTCTTCGGATGTGCCGCTTCCTCCTGCTTCAATCTGGAAAATAAAAAAGAACAAAATACCAAGTGCAAGTAAACTGGCAAATATCCCCAATATTGCCCATAAATAAGTAGATAACCGTATTTTCATCAATTCAAGCCTACATAAATTCATACCTGTTCCCTCTTCATAAGACCTATTACATAATCTTCAAAATGCTCCCCACATTCAGTTACTTTTTCTTCTACGGAAAATTCCTGTTTTATATAGCCATCCGAAAGAATGCCTATCCTGTCTGCCGTATGCCTGACTTCTCCGATAATGTGGCTTGAAAGCAAAATTGACATCCCCTCATTTGTCAGCTTTCTCATCAGTCTACGCATTTCTGCAATTGCAACAGGGTCAAGACCGTTAAGGGGTTCATCCAGAATTAACAATTTAGGATGATGAATAATCGCCCTTGCCAGTCCAAGCCTTTGCTTCATTCCAAGAGAATACTCTGAAATCCGCTTCTTATCTGCTTTTTCAAGTCCAACTAAATGTAATGCCCTTGATATATCTGCTTTCTTCTGCATATAGCTCAAATGCATGGATAGAAGCTCGCCCGCATTTAAGTGTTCGTAAAAAGTTGGATTCTCTATTACACTCCCAATATTTGATAAATATTCTATGTTACTGCTTACTTCTTTGCCCAAAACGTAAATACTTCCTCTGTCAATTTGCTGCAGCCCAAGCATCATCTTCATCAAGGTTGTTTTTCCTGCACCGTTAATACCTAATAGCCCATATATCTCTCCTTCATAAATCTTAAAGCTGCAATGGTTTATTACTTGTGTTAATCCGTAGCTTTTTTCAACAGAATTTACATCCACAATAGTTTGCATAATATCTCCTTTCAGTACCGCGCGTCGGTATGTATTTGTTTCAAAATATATCTGCCCATTTTACAGGGCAGAAATTTATTCATGGCAATAAAAAATTCGCAGATTGTGCTTTCTATTGCTTGTTCTTTTGATAGATAGATGCCAGCTCCTGCAATCTCTCTAAGATTTCGCTATCTACAATATCCAGACCAAAGCCTTGCAGCATCTGTCTGAATACCATAAACTTATGGTAGGATTCTTCCTCAGTACTGTCAAATATCATAGGATTCATCCAGACATTTGCTGCAAGTAAAATCAGTTCTGCCAATTGCTCTGGATAATCCGTTTTGATAGAACCGTCTGAAATACCCTGCCTGATAATTGGCAAAATATAGTTTGGCGCTGCGTTATCTATGGTATCATGCAAAAGACTGAAAAGAAGTTTCGGGTTATTATGAAAATCTGGAGCTACTGTAAAAATATCGTTCTGTACCGGTCGGCTGATGGATTCCCTAAAAATTGTTTTCAACTTTTCCTTGCCACTAAGGTCAGAACGGTCACGAATGACTGCAAGCATCTGGTTAGATTCAGCCGTCATCCTATCTGTAACAGCAACTAAAATATCCTCCTTTGACTTAAAATGATGATAGATGGCGCCTTTGCTAAGACCGCCTAAATTATTTATAATATCCTGAACGGAAGTATGCTCATACCCCTTTTCCATAAATAAGCGGAAAGCAACATCCAATATTAAATTAACAGTTTCTTCTGGATGCCTATTTCTTGCCATGTTTTCTCACCTCCTTAACATACTGATAGTATGTATCTATATTATCATACTATCGGTATGTTTGTCAAGATATCTGATAGTGCATTTATAAAACGGAAATTGATTTATCGGGTAGAAGGCTACCCATTAGTTGAGTAGCCGGCCTCCCACACCAAATCCGCTATTGTCCTGTGAGCCGCTATGATCTCCAATAATCCATTTTCCTTCATCCTGTTTACCTCATTTACAGGTATTAAAAGAACAGGCCGTCTTGTCTCTGATAAGGCTTCCTGCTCCACATACCTTCTTTATTTACTTTTCAGTCTCCTCATAGTAACTTCATAAATTCTTCCGGCCCGATCACTTTAACCCTTGACCGCTTAAAGTCAGCCGGATTCCGTGTCACAATGTAATCCACCGTTTCTGCTACTGCACATTCTTCCTGCAGACGGTCCTCAAAATCCAAAAACTGCTCATTATCAATAGCCGAAATGATCTTTTCTGCGTTCAGGTCTGATATCCGAAATATCTCACAGAGATTTCTGATAAACTTCCGTCTCTCTTCCTGAGAATAGTCTTTGCGCAGCACATAAAATATATTTGGGATGCTGTGTGCCGCCAGATATCCTGTGATCTCCCTGCTCGCACACTTTGTCATAATGATCTGTGCAGCTTTTTTATGTGGCTCCCTCTTTAACAGGACATCCAGTATGATATTTGTATCAACCAAGATTTTCATACTTTTCTGCCCTCGCTTCCCTCAGTTCTTTCTCAGAATCAAAATCATCCGACAGACGCTTCTCCATACTCAGGATTTCCGCAAGCGCATTTTGGGCTCTTTCTTTATCTTCGTTTCTGTCTATGGACATTGCTTCCAGATTTTGTAAGATATTGATTACATACGTCATATTGTCTTCCGGCATACGGCGTATCATCTCAACCGCTTTTTCCTTCATCAGAGTCATATCACAGTCTTCCTTTCTTCGTACACAGACTTTCTTATGTGTTTATGGTAGCACAAAACAACCATTCTTACAATGAGATTCCTTCGCGCCACATGATGCCGTATCTATCTTGCCGCCTGTTTATCTTTCTCATGTCTAACCGCAATTATACGTCATCAGGCAACAATCTTCAACATCTCCTCATCCCTGCTGTACACATACACATGATCGGATAAACGTTCTTCCGCTTCTACCAGCGTATCATTGACCGCCCGCACCATATCAGCCAGCCTCCCATATTCTGCTTCTTCCTTTGACGGCAGCACGATTGTCTCATGCAGAGAACTTGGCAATACGATAAACCCGTCTCCTACCTGATCTGCAACCATCCGCAGGGTCTTCTTATCAAGAATCTCCGCTGCCCCAAACCGTCTGCATTGATTCGTCAGGACGTACATATCCGTATCCCGTGAATCATTACCGTCTTTTTCCGGGAAGCTAATACCCGTTATACATTCTGCAATAGTTCTGATATCGGTAAAATCCGCTTCACCGTCAGCGCACATATTCATCATAGCCGTCTGGTAGAGGTTTTCTTCTTCCTGTCCCCACATTTCCATATGTCCGTTATAAATAAGGATCGTCCCGATATTCTTCCGTGCATGGTCTCTTACCGCAGCATAATAGACCACCGCCAGATCCATGAAAGCCCTGTGCGGTATCTTTTCAAGCAGTTCCTTATTCTGCTTGGCATTAACAAGTTTCGGATAAATATCCCCGCGGATAGTTTCCCATTCCCGGAATCCTGATATATCGAAATCCGGCGTATCCTCCGCATGTTTCAGGATGAGCCTGTATACCTCATCCACGATCTCATCGAATTTCATTCCATCAGATTTATATTCCCTATAAGCCCCATCCAGATATACACATGGTCCGATATCTGCTTCTTCTTTTACGACCTCGATCCCGGTCAGCTTCACATCATTGTTTTTGATCACATCACGTTGCCTGATTTGAAATGCGTCTCCCAACTTCATACGGATCTCTTTTAATACATCCTCTGTAAATTCCTCAAAACTCATCATTTGTCCTTCTCCTTCCATTTTCCCTTTTATCCTGACTATGCCGCTTCTGATGATTTCGTCCGCTTCAGCGCAGACATTACCCTTCCGTAGAGTTCCTTACTCATCGCTCCCGGCTCCTGTATCTGGTAACGGTTCTGTACCGTCTCCATGGTTACGCCTGTCCTGTCAAGCTCCGCCTGTAAAGAGTCCATCTGTTCTTTAGAAAGGGCGGCAGAATCTTTCTGCGGTATCTCCTGTGCCGCTTTCCCTTTATTACTATTTTCATCAGCGGGTTTTCCTTTACTGCCTCCTGTCGATTTGGCTCCTTTTGCTTTCAGCTCATATACCGTCTTTCCCCCATCATTTACAATCACAAGTCCGCTGATCTCCCTGTTGTCATTGTATTGTATAGAAGAAACAGAGAATCGGTCATTACAAATATAGCGGTTCTCTTTACTCTGGATCGAAACCTTCCCTGCCGGCAGCCAGATAAAAGGCGCCGTATAGAGTTCCCTGCCGATCCCCCAGTTAAAGCACGCCCGCTTAAAGCTGTCTGATGCCTGTGATTTTTCCTTTTCAGCATAGCCTGTCGTTCCCACATCCTGCTTTGCTACCCATTCCCCGGTTTCTTTATTCAAAATCGCTACGGTGCAGTAGAGGTTCCCCTCTATGCTCTGGTGGCTCCGCTGCCATCCGAAGATTCCAAATGTTTCATCCAATATCTTCTGGTCTACCCTTGCATCTTTATAGAGCAGCAGGCTCAAGCCCTTTTCGTTGATCACGGACACCCTGCATTCAATCTCATCTGCCTTAAGCAGCCTGATCAGGTTCTGTTCCATCCTTTTCCTCCTCTCCCGCATACGGATCTGCTTTTTTCGGGATTGTTTCCAGTTCGTAACACGCATACTCCCTCAGTTCCGCATAAAAGCTGTCCTCCCTATCCAGCCATTCCTGATAAAGATGATCCAGTATGCCAAAACTCAGCCCCAAAAGTTCCCTTATCATGCCACTCTGTAAATTTTCTGTATATGCTAACAGAATTTCATACAGATTCACATAGATTTCAATCCTGTAAGAAGCCTTGAAAATATCCTCTTTTCCCTGTTGGAGCATAGAATCTTTAAAACACATAAGTTCCAGATGGAGCCTCTGCTGTAACAGTTCCCGCATTTCCTTTTCTTCCATAGCACCCTCCTATGCCGCCTTCACTTCAAACCGTCTGGAATGGGATACCTTACCGTAATCAGCATAAAGCTCCGGTCTCTCTTCCTTTATCCGTTTCGTATCAAGCTTTGTGGAGTCGATGTTTTTCCATGAAACATTGAAGCTGTTGCTACTCGCCAGTTCATTATCCTGCATGAACAATTTCACTTCCTGTTCGATCTGCTTCTGTTCCTCCTGCAGTTCAGAAATAAAACCAAGGATTTCTTCACGCCTCCGCAACTTTTCATCAAATCCGACCAGTTCTATCGCGCTGGCTTTCTTCGCTGTATGGAAATATTGTTCCAGCACCTCATCACAGGCTCTGCTCCCATCTGGCGGCGGGATGATGCCCGGCACCACATGATGATTCCAGAAATTATCTTCTATGGATATCAGCCGTCCGATCAGTTTCTCATCCCAGTCCAGTCTGCGGTAGGTAAATTCCCTGCCTAAGATGACCGCCGCAATATACCACACCTTTTTCCCTGTCACAGCCATGTAATGGTAGCACTGCATCACATAATGGAGCGGAATGTCACCATCCGCCCATTTATCCGCATTGTAAGCACTTGTTGTCTTACATTCCAGTCCCGCATCTTCTCCCACTATCAGCCTGTCCACATCTGCGATCATAAAGGGATGCTCCACACTTCGGTACATATAGTTAGACTTCCGCACCTTTAAGCCGGTAGCCTCCGCAAACCGCTGCGCCACATAGTCTTCCAGATCATGCCCGATACGGATTGCCTCACTGTCCTGTTCTTCAACTGCTTCACTTGTTTTATCCTGAAATACTTTCATGGCGCTGCTGTAGGGGTTCACGCCGCAGATCGCCCCTGCATCGGAACCGCCGATCCCTGATTTCCGTAAGCGGAGCCATTCTGCATTGCTGACTCCTGCTAATGCTATTTTCTCAAACATGTTTATTCTCCCTTCCTGCCCGGTATCTGTCCCGGACACTGGCAAAAGAATAAGGACAGCCGAAACATCATGCCCGACTGCCCTTATTCGCTCTTTGTTCTTCCCGTGATATACTATTTTTCAGACCAAAAGGTTAAAAATCGTTTCCTGTCTATGCCGCTTTTACAAGCTGGTATGCCCTGTCGATCAACGGGTTGCCGTCAACCGTCCTCGCAAACAGGTTCTCGTTATAATTTGCCGTCCTCCTCAAAGGGCTGCTGTGCGTTGCAAAATCCGACACCGCATTGATAAAGCGGTACGCATTGTTTCCTACTTTCTGCAGATCGGGAGCTTCATAATACCTCTGTTTCATATCCATGCGGAGTTTGATAATGTTCTTACTCTGGATTGGCGTTGCATCTTTTTCCATCGGCAGAAGCATTTCAATATATTCCTTCACCTGTGCATCCGTCACCTTCTGCCTGCGTAACTGCTCAAACTCAATACCGAGACTGTCCATATATTGCTCCGCCATAAAGAGCGTGTCCTTTGCCTCCTGTATCTTGTCGTTAATGTTGCCTGCGTGGATCATAGAAAAGCTTCTCTTTGCTGTATTCAGTGCAAGGTTCAAAGTATTGTTACATACCACCCTTACAGGAGTCACGGCTACTTTCACAGAGCCAGAGCCGTCATGTGTATTGGAAAATACCAGATAGGAGCTGATCCGCTCCCCTGCAATGACATACTCCTTTGGCAGTCTTGCAAGGAGCCATACCTTCCTTCCCTCCTGCAATGACCCGGCTGTCTCATAACGCACCCCTTTTCCAAACAGTTCATCGGTAAAGCTGAACGCATCCGTATTCTGTACCACCTTGTACCGCTCGGATACCACGCCAAGCACCTTCCTGTCGGAACTCCGCACATTTGCCTTATATCCCTTTATTGGTTCCTGATCACCAGTATACACAGGCTCCTGCGCCACCGTCCAGTCAAGCCCCGCAAGCCGGAGCGCCTCTGCTGATGTTGGTGCTTCCATGACGATTGTGCCTAATCCATGCCACGGTTTCTCCCTTACGGAGAACATTGTTTCTACATTTGCTGACATAAAACCATCTCCTTTTCTCTTAAATTTTCCTTGCCAGACAGAGGTGGCGCAACGAAAATAGGAGCTTCCCCTATGGAAAGCCCCTGCTTAGATTTTTTATTCCGTTTTTCATCCCGCCATCAATATCTCATTTGCCCTCTGTCGTTCTTTCACCGCTTACAGAATTTTGCTTCTTTACAAGTTTCTGCATTATGCCTGCTCTGTTTTCATACTGAAAGCCATGCCAATAAATTTGACAAAGGCTGTAAGCGCAGCCACTAATGTGGTTACTGCTTTTAAGATGTTCTCAAATAATTTCAGTTTGCCCATACCCGTCTCCTTTCTTTCCATACTCATACCATGTCTGATGGTATGCTTAATGCTATAGAAAGAATATATCAGTATAGACTGTGCATATACGATATAGGAATATACGAATACGCTACGCCGCCCCTCAAATGCCAAACATTAAATGATCCCGGCTATATCTAAGAAGTATAATTTTATCTAATTCCTGCTAAGATTCATAATGTTCTATCATTCTAAAATCGCCCAGATATTCTCCATTTCCATACATCTGTAATACAATAACATCTTCGTTCTCTGATTCCCTTAATATAATTTCATCTCCTGTCTCCATTTCAATTTTATAAGCACCCTCTTCAAATAGCTGTATTTCACCTAAAGATATTTCTTCCTCATCCGTATATACTGCAGCCGACCCAATTGCTGTTTTCCCATCTTCCTGTGATGTATAAATGCTGATGCTTAAATAACCCTCTCCTATGCTGTCACTATATCTTCCGCTTAATCTATAATAGTCTTCAATTGCTATAGCAGAATCTTTCAGCGTGTTTTCAGTCACTTTATCGTCTCCGCAGAGAATACCAATCATTGCATCAGCAGACATAGTTCCCTTAATCATTTCATACTCACCGGCAATCTGGTAGGATGTATATTCTTCTTCCGAGATTTCTGTTTCCCCATAATAGTAAATAGGCGTGTCACTGTATTCATCTTCCCCATCCACTATTCCATCAGCATTTGTATCTCTAATATACCGAACGCTGATATCTTCATCGTAAACATTCACAATGGCATAATCGTCATTAACCTTCATATAGGATTCATAAATAATTGCTCCAGCGCTTTCCATATTAGAGTTGTGAATGACATTTTCCCCCGGCAGATACTCATATCCAACATTACCCATAGCACCATAAGACCACTGATCCATCAGTGTAACAATCCCCTCGTCAATGCATGTAAATACACTGACATCGTATCCGGGATGATCCGCCACCAATTCCGGCACACCATTGTCAACTAAATCAATCAAAGCAAACTGAATGGATTCATCCTGTGCCGATAACTCTTGGATTTTATAGCTATACTCTTCCCTATAATCTGTCTCAAACCCAAATATCTCTTCCTGCAATGGTTCTGATGCTATGGCATTCACAGTGTAACTATTCATGACAGCCTCAAAGATTGGTTCATATGTATCTGCCATGGAAGCTGTATAGGAACATGTTACTTGATACATGTCCTCCCCGATCCCATACCAGAAAAATGTAATAATATCATCACTGCGCAATCCTTTCGTCCGATATTTTAAAACCTTTGCGGAAATATCCCCCAACTGCCTGTCCTCCAAACCAAGGAATTTACCATATTCATTCACATTTTCCTCTACGGAAGCCTCGTCCTGTGTGTACACACCATAAGGATCTTGATCCAAAATAACATTCACTTTAAATGTTGCGATATGATCCGCAGTATTTTCAGAATCCATCATTTCTACAATATTATACTCTCCCGGTGCATCTACTATCGACCACTTCGCCGGATACCGAAAAGTTATTCCCGTATCCTGATCGGTAAAGGTTTCCGACAAATCAACATTTCCCGGCAAGTCAGACCCTTCACTCTGTTCCTCTGCGTACTCTTTAACATCCGCTTTTTTCCCTACCATAACAATAGTCAATGCAGCAATCAGAATCAAAATAATCGAACCCGCCAACACTGGTAATTTCTTCGACTTTCTCTTCAACGGTACATTTTCTTTCATGTTATGGAATGAATCATCCTCAGAACCGCCAAGCATTTTTTCTCTTGAAAGTTGTTCCGCAGTGCTATTCACCACATCCTCTTCTTCTGACGTCATTTGAACTTCTTTTTCTGGCAGCATCTGTGCACCACATTTATGACAAAACATTGCTCCATCAGGCAACTTTGTCCCACATTTATAGCAAAACATAATTTTACCTCCGTTTTTATACTTGCTCATATGCACTAACTCTTTTCCATTCTCATCAATAATATCCTTCGTAAACTTTATCGAGCAATGCTTCGGAAACAATGTCTGATTGCGGTTGTCCGTTCATTTCCATATTTGCAAAGTAAAAATGATCGCCTTTAATCCTAAACCTAATTTTGATATCAGCTTTTTTATCTAAGTAGGTACACTCTCCAGTGAACACAACATAAACATCTCCATCTTCTTTATGCTCGCTCCATTTCCCATTATCAAAGAAAGAATCAAAAGCCTCTTCTACTGTTATGGAATTGCTGTAAGACTCCAAATAAGCATCCCGCACACCCTCTCCCGGCTTATGTATCCTTGTACAAAAAACAATAACAAGCAATATCCCTATTCCCGCTCCAATTTTCCACTTCAACGGCATATTCTTTAATCTGTCAAACATCCCCTGATATGGTACTTTTTTCAGATTTTCCAACATCTCTTGTGACATTTCTTTATAATGTTTAAGCTGCTTCTCTCTGTTAAGCCTATCCTGATTGGTCTCATAAGAATTTTCAGCATTAGGCATCACTTTCTCCGTTTGATCTGTTGCCGTTTCTTCTCCGTTCACTTTTTCTCCACACTCTTGACAAAATAGCGCTCCTTCTGGTAATTGATTACCGCAGTTGCTACAAAACATAATCATTCTCCTCCTGTTTGACTTTCTTCCCAGATTACTAATATCAGATATTGTCTTCCATCCTGCATCCACAGAACTGACAAAATTTCGATCCTCTCTTTATTGCCTTTCCACAATTGGTACAAGTACACATTTCCACATTAGATATGTTTTTCTCTAACACATCCTGATTACTTTGTGCAAAGTCCACATCTCCCTTATCCCCACCTTCTATATTCGCTTTTTCCTTTACCACCTGCAGTATTTTCCAGACAACAAATATTACAATAGAAGCTACAAGTATAATAAAGATCAGCTTACCTACAAACCCCAAAACTGCACCCACCATACTGAATATCTTTAAAATAATTCCTTTAATAATCGCTATTTCAAATGCGGTAAAAATTGCAATCCCAAAGAGTTCTGTCGCACATCCTCCCGGAAGGTCAAAATATATAACATCAAATATTTTATGATATAGCACAAAGTTAATAATTACCAAAACCAAAATTCCAATTCCCAATAATGTGTCCATTACATACCTCTTTCATCTTTTGAATACTTTTGTCGTATTCATCAATTTTGCTAAATTATTCCGTCTCATTTTCTTTTCGACGTTTGCTCAATACCCCTTCTATCACCCTTGCAGAATATCCGCCTGCCCTTGCAATTTTTGCCCTTTCACGCCTATCTGTTTCATTTTTCGCAAGATCAGCAATAAACTCCGCACGGTACAGCCGCATGGGACAGTCAATCTTATCCCCGTGGAAATGCGTAAATAATTTAAGCATTGCATCACGTCCAATCAGCTCAAATAGTTCTAAATAACTGTCATTCAGTGCCTCAGCCTCGTTTCCATCAACATGAAACGCTTCATAAACCATTTCATCATTGATATTGTTAAAATCAATTTTAATCACTCTGCTCACCTCCAATCCTACCAAAGTATACCAGTATTACTTGACATAATTTCAATTATAAAGCGATTGTTTTTACGCACAACAAAACGTAATTATTTTTCGTCACATAAACTGTTTACATTTTATCCGTGCATGGTGTATTCTAATAGCCTTGCTTTAATAAATGCCCGACTATCGCATCCAATACTCCACGCCATAAATGTATAAACCACTGACTGCCACTAAACTTTTTTACTAGAATTGGGCTGATAAAATAGTATGCCCGTATAAATATTCTCCCACAAAAATGTCTGGCTATTGCTTTATCACGATAGCTGCGCAATACCCATACTTGAGGGCAGTCATATGAACCATAAACTGCTGTGGCGATATAACAGCCTTCCTTCTTCACTGTAAAACCATGCTCTTCAAGCGTTTTATTAAAATCAGAAATAATTTTCTCTTTGTACCTTATATAATCTGACTGATACTTATCATTATTCTTAATTGCACTGTCTATAACCATTGTTAATGCATCATACACTTCCTTTAACTCGTGGGTTGTGAATGTCTTTTTATCCCCCGCCAGTCGTGCGAACTCTCCTCTATTAACTATAAATGCAGCTTTATATTCATAAAACGTAGAATATTGAAAATAAAAATCTCTTTCTTCTTCTGTGTCCACCCCAGTAACATCAAGCGCTTTCAAATACATTTCATCAATTTGCTTATGATGTTCAAGCATCTCCATATCACCAGTCTTATCGATTGATTTAAAAAAGTCATTAGCAGCTTCCTTGGCTAATTTTATACGCTTTTGGTATTCCGAATTCATTTTTCTTCCTTTCCGCAAAATTTCTTATATGCATTTTTCAGTATAAAAAACATCTTCATTTTATAACATTTCCTTTTGTTCATTGAAAACTGACGGTATCATTCAGTTTCCTTCTCTTTCCGCCTCTTGCTCAACAATCTTCAATCACCCTGACTGAATATCCTCCCGTCCATGCGATTTTAGCACGTTTCCTCCTACGTGATTGATTTTTGGACAAGATCAGCGATGTACTCTAAACGGTACAGTCACATAGGACAATCAATTTTGATTACTCTGTTCACCTCCAATCCTACCAAAGTATACCAGTATCACATGACATAAATCCAACCATAAAACATTTATTTTTATGCGTGATAAAATGTAATTATATATTATCGCATAAACTGTTTACATTTTTTGCAACATAATATGTATTTAGGTTTTCACCGTGGATTATACAAATGGATATTGCATTTCCGCTTACATCCAAACATGCTTGCCCCCTATTCCTGCAGATATACAAAATCACCATCATACAGCCACAATACATCATCGTATCCAAGCGGCAACGGCACCTCACTAATCAGTGTTCCGAAGAAGTTCACCATGATACCATGCCTTACTCTTGCCGGATCACCCTGACCCTCATCATCATCGGCAACCTCATACTGGTATCGTTGTTTTGGTACGGTACTCCTGTCTATACGCATATCACTGAAATCACATAAGATACCACATACACTGACTTTCTGAAACTTCTCCTTCCTGTAATCAAGCCTCATGATTAAATACCTCCTTGCTCATTTCTCGTATACGGAGCCGTCATCATACACTCTGTAAGTGACTGTATCACCGCCAACACGCCCAATAATCTCAACAAAATCCGATGCCGGAACCGTTTCCAGAATATAATCCAGACGTTCCAGTGCCTTATCCTGAGCATTCCTAACTCTTTCTGTCATATCCTTTGCCATATCTTTCTCCAATCTGCCCTCGTAACCTCCGGGACGGGCAACAAAAAATCCCCATGCCACAACCGGCACAGGGATCATTATACTTCTATATTCAAAATATCAACCTCCACATTTCCCTTCGCCAACGTGAAATGCCCCAGAAAATTGCATATCTGTTGCATTTGATTACGAATATGCAACGCCTACCCTCTATCTGTCCTTAAATACCGAAATCTGCAACAAATTACTTGCATCTGTTATCATATCTATTGCAAAATTCTATAAAAGAGTCTGCTTATCAAATACATAGACACCTACAGCGTAACTCTCTGTCCCCATACTCCTGACAAGATATCTAACCGATAAAATCCAGAACACCGCTGAGTTCATCCGGCAGTCTCCCACATGCTTCTGGTAATCCTGCTTCTTCTGACATAGATTTCTCTGGAATCTTCTGTACATTTATCGTACCGATACCTGACAATAATGCTCCTACCAACTTCATCCCCTGTTCCTGTATCTCTTCCCGCACTGTTACAAGCATATGTTCATGGAACTGCTGACGCTCCGCCATCTCTATTTGTATGCTGAGATATTCCTCCAAAACCCTCTTCACATAGGAAGTAAGTGACACAGAACCCGCCGCTTCTGCCAGTTTCATGTACAGGCTGCTATCCGCTTCATCTTCCATATTAAAGCGAAGGAATATCGCTTTTTGTTGTCCAGCCATCAGTTCACCTTCTCTCCAGCATCTGCCCTGCAAGAAATTCATACCCTTTTGCATTGGCGCACAAATCACAGTCGTAAGCGGTATGATTCCTGAATTTTCCTGTATGTTCACGTGCCATCAGCGCACCGCCGCCCACATAAATGATGTTGATATAGTCAAGACTGTAACCTCGTTCAGAAAGCTCCAGTTCCAGAGAATGTATTTTTTCCCGCATCATTCCATGGATTAACTCTGCGTAGACTGTTGGCAGATTACTTCCTTCTTTTAACATGACCTTCATGATCTCATGTTCCGGGATATCCTTCCCTGTCTGTATTTTCATATCCCGTTGGATTTCTTTAATCCATTTGACCATAGCCTTTTCAATCGTGATAGACTTGCTCTCAATCGGAAGCCCATTCCGCACATAGACAACATCCGTAGTCTTACTTCCAATATCTACGATCAGGTAATCGTCTTTCATATTACCAAGCCTTGAAGCTATCGCGGAATAACACTGTGGACATACAATCACTTTTACAATCGTTACAGAATATTCTTCCCCCTCATAGGAAAATTCCAACGTATTCTGCTGATCATAGTAATCAACCAGCTTTAGCTTATCCCTCCCAAAACTGGAAAACGGCAGACCAACCGCAAGTACAATCTTTGCCTTGTGAAGTCCCTCTTTCCGAAGTTCCATTGCAATACCCGCCATCGTACGGAGCCTTGCCGTATCATCCGATATCTTATCATCTGTAATTGCCGCTCTGCCTTCCCCTACCTTAAAATATTCTCCGTCATAAAACAGAGAATTTTCTTTCAATGTCGGTTCAACACTCCCAAGCATATGTACGCCATTGTCAAATATAAAATTTGCGGTCTTTCCAAGCTGATAGCCGTCATCAAAGCCTATGATACATCTTTTATCATCTAATCTGATCATGTTTTTCTTTCCTTTCTCCTGTTATTTTATAATCCTCTCCTGCTAAAAGCAGAAATCCCCATGCCACAATCGGCACAGGGATTACCATAGTATCATGAATATAATATATAATTGCAGGAACATCTTATCCGTTTCCCTACAGTCCAATCGTTTCAACTTTTCAATGATTCATTCAGCATACTCAATAAACCTCTTATAAAATTACCATAACAATTTAGTGTAACTATTATACAGGGTCTGGATTCTATTTCATTCGTTTTTTCATTAATAAGCATTGGTATTTGACCATCATAATCAAGTGCACCTATATTCAACAAATGTACTATTCCATCATAATGATACTTCGTACCATCATTTGGAAAACGTTCATCAGATTCATCAATATCCAACAGCATTTCTAAATAAGGATAAAATGATTTTGAAATCATATTTACAGTAAAAAAATAATCATCCTTGTTTATCTCTCCTTTTGCTAAATAGTTAAATGCCATTCCTATTAATTTCAACTTTTTGTCATCATCACACGAATCTACAATGTATAGGAGCTGCTTAGAAATTCTACTACATTCTTCGATATCACTGAATTTTTCTTGCCATTTAGTATTCTTCTCTATGTTCTCAATGAAACTTTTTAATTTTTCCAAAAAAATTCTATCACGAATATCTGCACTTATTTTTATCATACTAAAGGTGGAGCCTACAATAGGTAACTCTTTTATGATACCATCTCGTAAAAACATATCTAAAGTAAGCTCACCATAATCTGTCAACAAAGACATTATCTCATCTTTCATAATTAAGCCCCCTTTATACAACTTTAAATTGATTAATCGTCTCCAGATAAATACCAACCATGTTCAGTATGTCTGGGAAAAACATAGCCAGAGCTATCACTCGATTTTCTTTTATGTATTTCTCTATCAAATTGATCTAATATACTTTCTAATTCTATGGCTCTTGAAATATCTTTGGGTTCCGAACACCATGCCTTTCTAATCTCTTCTCGCTCTGTATCAAGCTCACTGTCGGATAATGATTCCATCCATTCATTACTATATTTGGGATATTCTCTTCCATTTAAATATTTGATTATCTCAAACCCTGTAACGGCTATCGCACAAAGACCTGCTATAATTCTACCAGTACTCTTTTTCATTTTAACCTCCTTCACTTCACAATTGTATCTAGAATTATATGCACTCCCTATCAGTAACACAATCACTTAAAGATAGAATACACAATTAACTCATTCGTCGTCAACTATAACCAACTCCATAATCTTACTCACCGTAACATCTTCCACATACTTCATCAAATAGGGAACAACAGCCTTAAAATTTTTCTTTTTCACCCCCGAAATCCTCCTAACATCCGTCCAATAAAAAGGCTTCCCCTCCTCTTCCAACTTCCGATAAGCCCAAATAATCTTCCTCGCCCAACTCTCAGGATAAGTTTCCGTATATCTCTCAAAAATAGCCTTACACCTCGGCATATTCTCCAACTGATGTCCCCGCAGATTCATTTCCCGATACACAAGCCTTTCCGATACCCTCTCTGGTCTGCCGTTTTCATTAGCAGTTCCATCATATACACCCTTAGCAAACCTCTCTAATACAGGAGCCATTTCCCGATCCAACAGTTCCCAATCTACAGGCGCAGTATTCCTCATATAATGGCTGTCCTGTTCCTGCTGAATCTGCTCCTTGGTCAAAGCGGAAGCCGTTAATTCCTCCGCTCTCATCCCCAAGAAATAAGCAATCTGACAGACAACCGAAAAGTCATACAGATTCTCCAACAATACTCTCTGAATCTGATACACACTTGCTACACTACATATCCCCATATTTCTATAAAACTCATTCATATCATCAGCAAGCATCTTCGTATATCTGCTCCGTCCTGATGTTTTCAAATATTTTGTCCTGCTCATTCCATCATAAAGGATAGAACTGATAGGAATATCATTTTCAAAATCCATCACCGAATCAAATACTGACACCAGATATTCCATATACTGAATCACCGATAAATCATTCTCAAATACTGCTTCTCTGTCATATGTATAGTTTTCAGCAGGGCAAAACGTAAAACTCTGCTCACTCTTTGCCGGAACACTCGATTCCATAAGCCTGCATTTATGCTGTGTACATATACACATATTCCTGATCTGGTGCTTCCTATGCCAGTATGCTTCCCCATAAATTTCTCTGTCCTCTTTTACACACAATGGACAGAACCGCAGATAACGTTCCCCATCATTTCTAGGAAGAACAGGAAATAAATGATGTACATCACAAGAATCATGCCCCAAATGATACAGAGCCTCTTTCTTTTCTGCCAATGGAACAAACCTTGCATACTGAGGATACATGGTATGATCTAAGACCAATTTATCCAGAAAATATATTTCACCGATCTGCTCCCTAGCTTCATTATTTAAGTTACCAATGAATTCTTTGCTTAGATAATCTGACTTCTTACAATACAACTCCTGCAACGCCATCTTATGGGAAAAACAGCCAGAATGTACATAGTATCTACCAAACCAACTATATACCAATTCATCAGGATAAATTGTCGGCATATATGTAATCATACAGCCACCTCCATCACTGTCATATGTTCTTTCAATAACTGTACGATATCCACATTTCCATCCTTGGCAACAGAAACTAATCCTGCAATCGTAACCTCTACACTATCCCCTTCTCTTATAGGATTCTTCACACCCGCACTCATAACAGACACTTTCCTTTTGGGCTTGGATGTCTGCTTTTTCTGTTCCCTATGGATAAAACCATGCAGCATAGACAACCGTTTTTGATATGCCTCTTGTAGAGATTCCAGATTCAGGACTTCTTTACCATTCAAAATAGCGATCTCCTGTGCATCATGGAGCAGAGACACCACCACCGAGATATTTCCCGAAGTATGCTCATAGAGCCATTCCATGATCCCGTCTGTGATCTCCGTTTTCTGCTTCACATACTGATAGGAAAACACAATCTTGCAAAACTTTCTGAAATCCATACCATACTCCATCACATCATACCGTAACCCTAACGACCTTCTTGCAAGCTGTAC
>OFGE01001139.1_pt1 | contig 25068 bp, 5 predicted proteins | sample 1521681 | NCBI WGS metagenome assembly OFGE01 (sample SAMEA3504093, study PRJEB24116) | mouse gut metagenome | biome: mouse gut; feature: mouse-associated habitat; material: faeces | place: Denmark | collected 2011
TTCCCCTTTTTTACTCTGTTTCCCTTCTTCTACGTCTGTATACAAGCACTATATACAATCCTGATAAAATCATCATTGTACCTAATACTTCTGGTTGTGAAGAATCACTTGTTTTTGGTTGTGATGGATGATCTGATGGAGTATCATCTACTGTTGCATTTAATACACCATCTACACTAATATCTAATTCTTTATCTTTTGGAGAGTATCCTAAATAAATACGTGTGTATTCTTTACCTTCTACTTCCCATCCTAATTGATAATAGTTATTTCCAACTTTCTTTTCAGTTAATAAGATATTTTGAGTAATTCCTTCATTCTTATTAGCATCATTTAATTGTGTAACTCTTCCTCCATAAATATTGCGTTTATCTTCAGCCTCATCCACAAATGGATAAACTGTTGTAAATTGTGTTCCATCTGGTTTATACATACGTAAACGATATTGATATGCGTTATTGTTTTCATCGACAACTGGTAAATCCTCAAATGTAAATATTCCATTACTGTCAGTTATAGCCTTCATATTCTTAAAGCTTTCATATCTTCCACTTTCATATACCATGTTCTTATCTACACTTAATGATTGTCCCTCATCTGCTTCTACAAGATAATCTAGATAAACAATTGCTCCCTCTATAACTTTTTCTTCACCATCAAAGATTCCATTCTTATTGTCATCTTTAAATACAACACCTTGTAACATTCCTTTTCTATATGGCACTAATCCGCCATCTAAATCTTCTTGTGAATGTCCATGTGATATATTGTATCCACCTTTATTATAGATATTGCTTGTTGTTTCATCTGCTTTATCTGCTAATACAATGAGTGCACCATTTTCTTCAAGATATCCTGTCTTTATATTCAAGTCACTATCATCTACATGATTATTAACTTGATATTTTGTAACATCATATCCCTTAGGTAATTCTTCTATCTTAACTTTATAGCCATAAACAACTTCTTGTTCATCAACTATTCCATAGATATCTAAATTATCAAAGATATAATTTCCATTTGTATCAGTTATCATTGTTCTCTTTTCATCCATCTCTATCCATTTTCCATTTAAGAGATAATATTTTTCCAATGTAACTTGAAGACCTTTCATCTTCTTATCATCATTATCAATTCCATCACCATCAAGATCTTTCCAAATATTACCTTGAATATGATATCTTTCTTTTGGAATGAATCCCATATTATATTCTATGCGATGTTCTCCCTTAACTATATCATATCCTTCAATAACATATCTTGTATTAATATTTGTTTCTCCTTGAATATTATCACCTATGATAATATAACTATCTTTCATTTCTGGTAATGTTTTATCTTTCTTGATAATTTGATGAGTAGATGCTATAACAGCACTGTCTCTTTCACCATTGTTCATTTGATATTTTGTAATGAGTCTATCTCCATCTTCACTTAACATCCACAATTCATATCCATATAGACATCTCTTTGTTTCACTTAATTGAATGAAGCTTGGTAAATTATCAAAGATATAATATCCTTTATCATCAGTTTTTGTGATTGCTAGATACTGTTCTTGACTTTCCTCATCAATTGGCATAGCTCCTGCTTCATGCCACTTCTTATCTTCTAAATCATAGTAATAGCGTTTCAATCCTATTTCTACATCTTTTAAGACCCTATCTTCTGCTGTATAAATTCCATCATAATCTAAATCATCAAATGCAATACCTTCAATACTTCCCATTTGATATGGTACATATCCAATATTGTAGTTATTTCTACGTTTTGCAGAAATAATGTCATATCCATCAATAACATAGAATGGATCAACATCTGTCATATCTTCTGGTTTATCTGCAACAATAATATAACCATCTTTCATTTCTGGAATAGTTTCATTTTTCTTAATAATTTGGTTTGTATCTACTAATAAGGCATTATCATCCACACCATTATTTGTTTGATATTTTGTTACAGGTGTTTCTTCAAGTCCTTTAATTAGCCATACTTTATAACCATAAAGATATTTAACTCCATCTATATCTTTATATGTTCCTAAATCATTGAAACTATAATATCCTTCGCTATCAGTTTTTGTTGTTGCAAAATATTCTTGATTTTCTTCTTGATCTAATAACCATTCTTTTGTATTTGGATTATAAACATAACGTTTAATTCCTACTTCTATATCTTCTAATGGTTTATCAGTCTCATTAAAGATACCATTATAATCCTCTTCAATAAATGCCTTTCCTTCAATAACACCTTCTTGGTAATTTGTAAATCCAAGATTGTAATATTGTCTAGTACGACCATCAGCAATATCATATCCTTCAATAACATATGGTAATGATTGATCACTATCAGCCTTTTCAGCAATAATTGTATATCCATCTTTCATTTCTGGAATAGTTCCATCGGCTTTAACAACTTGATTTGTTTCCACATTTAAAGCACTATCACTTATACCTTCATTTGTTTGATATTTTGTTACTGCTAAACTATCAATTCCTCCTATATACCATACAGTATATCCATATAAACGAATATCCATATCATCTTCGCTCATTTGTTTATATGTTGGAAGATTATCAAATTTATAATATCCATTTGCATCAGTTGTTAATGTTTGATAATATTCTGAAACTGGTTCTCCAGTTACTGGATCAACTTCTGCTTCATTATCTAATATCCATTCACCATTATCATAGTAGTAACGTTTAATTCCTACTTGAGTATTTGGAACAACTTTATCAATAGTTTGATCATAAATTCCATCATAGTTAATATCATTAAATGATATTCCTTCAATAGCTGCACTTTGTATCTTTGTATAACCTGCATTGTAATCTTCAAGAGTTCTTCCTGTTGCAATATCGTATCCTCTTTGAACATTAACATTATCTTTTAATGTTTCTTTATTAGCGATACCAGCTGCAATAATGATACCTTCTAACTCTTCCTTAAGTTCTCCTAAGTATCCTGTTTTACTTCCAGTCTTTGTTAATTGGTATTTTTCTTCCTTCTTAACAAGAGAACTATCTTCTACACCTTTATTCTTGAGATATTTTGTCATACGGTATCCTTCAGGTACTATATTTACCTCAAGTTTATATCCTGCAAGTTTACTACTTCCATTGATATTAAATTGTGTTGGGACTTCTATTTCATAATATCCATCTTCAGATGCTGATGTAACTTCTGCTGTATAAGTTTGAGCTGTTGCACCATCTGGTTGGTAAAGTTTCCATTCTTGATCATAATAGTATGCTGTTGCTGTAACAACCACTCTATCATTTTGAATGGCTTCTTTTAATTCTTCTGTGAAACCATCTTCTGATTTTAATAATCCGTCATAATCAATATCATCAAAAATCTTTCCAGTAATTTTTGATTTTGGATATTGAATATATCCTGCATCAAAGTCATCTTGCTCTCTTGCCTCTACAAGATCATATTTCTTACCTTGATATTCTATAACATATGGACTATTTTCAGGACTCTTTGCCTCATCACTAACAATAATGTATTCATCATCTTGGTTAAGTAATAAGTTTTCTCTTAAATCACTATTTCGTCCTTCAGTTTCTTGGCGATAAAGTGTAATTGCATAAATTGCTCTATCTGGTTCTCCTACAATTTGCACTTTATATCCTGCTAAATAGTATTGTCCATCAACATAAACATATGAATCAAGATTTTCAAATATATAATCTCCATTGGCATCTGTTTGTTGATTTTGAACATTAAACAGTTCATCTTTTATCCATTGTTGAGTTGCTTGATTCCAATAGTATCTCATCAATTTTAATTCAACATTTGCAATACCTGTTTCATCATCATCTATGATTCCATCATAATCAGCATCTTCCCAAACACTTCCTAAAATTGAACCTTTTTCAAATTTAATCAATCCAGCATCATTATCTTTAATATTAATAACTTTATTGATATCAAAGTATCCAAGTTTATTATGGATTAACATTCCTCTATTTCCTAAAGATGTCTTACCATATTGTTTTTCTACTGTTGCTTGATCATTTGTCTCTGCAATTTTCTTTGCAACAATAATGTACTCATTATCTTCATTCAATAACATGTTATCTTTAATAAGATCACTATCTGTTGTATCGTTTCCTATATGATATCTTGTAATTGCGTAATCTTCTTCTGTTATATCACTCAATACTTTAATCTTATAAGAAACTAAATAATTCTTATTATCTATCTTGACATATGATGGTACATCTGTGAATTTATAGATTCCCTCATCATTTGTTGTGGTTGTTTGTCTATATTCATTTCCAGCATTTTCATCTAATGCTTTCCATGTATTTGTTGGATCATCATAATAATAAGGAATTAATTGTAATTCTACATCACTGATTCCTGGTTCATCTTCATTTTCACCATCAGCATTTGTATATTCATTTTGTTGTCCATCATAATTCTTATCATCCCAGACAATTCCTTCAATAATTGATTTATCCATTGTTGTAAGACCAGCATCATTATCTAATAGCATTAAGCCATCAGATACATCATACTTTTTATCTCCAACAGTAACAACATTATCACCAATTGGATTATCTGTTACATCTGCTGCAATAATGAGCATATCACTTAAATATCTATATTGATCATTATTGTCAACTGGTAAATCACTATCTAGAACTCCATTACCCATATGGTATTTTGTTGGTGTATATCCTTCAGGAATTGTTTCAGTATTTAATTTTACCTTATATCCTGCTAAATATTGTTCACCATCATCATTTGTATATGTTGTTCTTACATTTTGGAAGATGTATGAACCACCTACACTATCAATGTTTCTATCAGCACCTTCTACATATTTCCATGTATTATCTGCTGTATCATAGTAATATTGTTCTAAAATAATTTCAACTCCATCAATTCCTGGCTCACTTGTAGCATTTCCATTAGCATCGGTATATTGATTTCTAATTCCATCGTAGTTCTTATCATCAAAGATATTCTTTCCTATAAATCCTTTTCCAGCTTCTACAAATCCAAATCCTAAGCTATTGAATTCTCCATGACTTCCATGACCATTCATAATTGGTTTTCCAGTTGCTTCATCAATAACTGGTCCAGTTTTGAATATAAATGACACATTCTTTTTATTACTATCCAATTCTTGGTCGTTATCATTGTCATTTTCTAATGGATTTGTTGTTAATGTAAATGGTGTTGGCTTATAAACAATATCTGTTAACTTACTTGTATCAGCAACTGCAACATAACTCTTATATGGATATAATTCAGTTTTAAAGTATCCATTTTCATCTGTTGTTACAATAGCTAATTCACCATCTCCATTATATGCTTCTTTTCTTGTTCCATCTTCTTGTACTTCATAGAACTGAATAACAACATTAGCTAATCTCTTTTCACCATCATCCATGATACCATTACTAATTGTTACATCACTATCAGTTGGATCTGGACTTTCATCAAACCATGCATATCCACCATAAATATATGAATGAGCAATACCAATATCATAACATGTCATCATTTCATCATAAGCTTTATATGTGCTTGGATCTTTTCCAATAGCATCAATTTGAATAGCTTCTTTTGTTTGAATAACTAATCCATTAACAACCTTGTTATCACTTGGTTCATCTCCATTTCCTGTCAAACCTAAATCAGGAAGTTTTTCACCTTTACGATAAACATCTAAACCTGTAATTGTACCTGTTGATCCAATCTTCTTAGTTGTTAAAGAATATTCATCATAAGTTCCCTCAGGGAATGTATAACGCAACTTATACTTACCTGGTGTAATATTTGAAATAATGAAATATCCATCATTTCCATATGCATCTTTTTCAGTTATATAATATTCAGGTCCATAAATCGTATATGCAGGTGTACCTGTTGTATCTAATGCAATATTTCCAGTATCTTCATCGATAATATAATAATTTCCATCAACCTCAACAACTGGTTCTCCTAAACGATTAACTGGATATCCTTTTTCTGATAATAATTCTACTTTAACTCCATTAATACCTGGATCATCTAATTTGCCATCATGATCCAAATCTTTTGTAGCTTTATTGAATAACCATCTACCATCAGCATCACGTTTGATATATTCACCTTCATCAGTGAATTGAGCATTATAACTTTCATCAAGCCATACATAATGTCCAATATATCCTTTATCAGCTGGTGCATCTAAATAAACCCCTGCTTGTGGTGATTCTGTTGTTGGTTCATCTTCTGATTGTGCAGCAAATGTATTCCATCCAGAATAATCAGCTACATTTTTCTTTAAGTCAGCATCATCTTCTGTTATGTAATCTGGATACATTGGAAGATTTAATGGAGCTTTCATTTTATAAGTTAAAGTTAATTTTGTTGCCCCTCTTAAAACAAAGTCTTCACTTGGTTCAACATAAATAGCTTGAACTGCTCTTTGTAAATCTTCATATTGTTTAGGATCTGAAGATTTAAGTGCTAATAATTCTCTTAATCTTACAAAATATTTTTGTTTTTCTGCAATAGCAGAAGAACTTTCTCCATAAATGCCTTTATAGAATTCCTTGTCTTTTGATTTCTCAAATTCTGGTAAATCTGCTGCTTCCATAGCAACAATTTTTCCATTTTCTTTCTTAAATGGTCCAACCCATACATTAGCTGTTTGACCATCTATTAATGTTTCTTTCTTAACTCCAGTATTTGTTCCATATTCTTTTCCAACTGTAATAGATTCAAGGTTGAGATAACCTCTCCATTTTGTATTACGCGGTGTATCTGTAATAATTGTCTTATCACCTTCAAATGGTAAAACGTCATATATAATTGGATGTTTATATCCATTATCGTTATCTATTGAATCTGGATTCAATACTGTTGTTGTAAATGAGTAATCTGAACCTTCTGGTACAAGTGAAGGTTTTATATTACCATTTCCTGATGCAGTTAAACCACTTCCATATTCAGAATGTGAAACTTTAACACGAGTAAATGATTTATTTGAAGCGAATGCTAATCCACCTAATGATTTAACCAATGTAATTTCACTTTTCTTCAACTCATTATCATTAATATCACGAGTATCAAGTTCAAGAGCATATGTTTCATTTGCATTATCAGAAATTGGAATATATGGGTTAAATGTACCTTCTTTAAATCCATAAGATTTACATTCTAATAATGATGAACTTACAACTCCATTTTCTTTTGTAGATATTGGAACCATATAATCAATAACAATTTTTTGTCCTGGTTGCAATGTTCCCTTGAAATCCCATGTCATAACACGTCTTTGTAAATTAGTTAAATCAACTGCCTTATCATACATTCTTAAATTGACATTCTCAACACTTGATTTTTCAACTAAATTACCATCTTCATCTTCAACATGCCATGTCCAAGTAGCCTCGCTAGCTATCAATCTATCTGTTGAAGTATAATTACTATTAATAGATTCATTTTCAAAGTTTTCATCACCATATTTTACATATTTATAGAACTTATAATTATATAAATTTGTAGACGCACTATCTTTGATATTACTTATATCTTGTACATATGGTAAAACTGTTGACATTTGTGGATTTGTTGCCATATCCGGCTCACCTTCTAAATCCACTCCTGTTATTTGTTCTTGTGATAAGTTTGCTAATGTAGCCTTATATTTTAACATTGAACTTGAACTATCAATAATAAAGTTTGGTACCCATGAATAATAATATATTCTATTTCCTTCTTCGTCTAACTTACTTTGTCGTTTGAAATAATTAACAAATAAATCTACTTGTAAAGTTGGAATTTCACGACTGATATAATATCCTGCACGTGAACGTTCAGAAATAGCACCTATTTGCTCATCATCATATCTTGCCCAGATTTTTGCAAAATGGTTAACATGTTGTTTTTCTTCCTGTGTATGTGTTGTACTTGTAATAACAAATGCTGCATTACCAACTTTATTAATACTTTCAATATCTCCACTTGTATCAAATGAAATATCTGATACTACTGAGTCTGGTAAAGCATCAATATTATGACGACCTGGATCAACCTCATCCATTTCTTGCTTTCCATCTGCATTTGGATCAGCATCTATATCCATTCTAAATCCTTGTGGAACTGGATATTTTCTAGTTTCTTCTGCATGTGTTCTATCTGAATCTGCTGTAACAACATAACGAATTTGATAGATCTTATTTCTAATTTCAGCATGTTCTCCACTTAAATCTATAATATGATTTTCATCAATACTTACACCTGATTTATCAGTTAATTCAATCCAATTTTGTGATTCTTCACCAGGTATTTCATAAGAAACATCATCTTTTGCTGGCTCATTATCACTAACAAGAGCAAATACATGAACTTTTAAATGTTCAGCTAACTCTGCACGATATTCTTCACTTCCTGCACTTTCTGGTATAGACCATTTTCCAGTTCCAATAGCATATACAAATGGATAAACATCATTATCTTCAATTGTTGCCTCTTCACGACTTCCTTCAGATTTACCATGGAATGGAATACGATAATCAACAATAAATTCTGGTACTGCTCCACCTTTATTAATAGCTTCATCAACATAAACGGTCATTTTTCTTGCACCTTTTACTGTTGGATCTTCAGCTACAATAATACCAGCATCTGGATTACTAATTAAAATTCTATTAACTGATGTATCTACACGAACAACAGCTTCTGGTTTTAAAATAGTTACTTTTGCAGTTACATCTGCTGTATATACATCATGTTTTTGATTAAGATTATAATCTATATTTTGATCTAAATCATCATTTATTTTTCTTACATAATAGACATTATCCATACTTTGTTCTTTAATCTTATCAAATGAACCTTCTGGATATTTTTCTTGTAAATATGAACCATCATTATCATGAAGTGATACATAAACATCTGCTTTATAATTATCATCCCAGACTTTATCTTCATTAAGAAGTGTATCTTTTGATCCCATACGATCAATGACAGTTTTTATACCAAATACGAAATGATCTCCACTTCCAAAATATCCTGGTAATTTATATCCATCTACATAATCTTGGTATGTAATATCTTCTTTAGTATTATCACCAGGTGTAATAATATCAAAGACAACAGTTTCAGTTTTATCAAGTTCATTTTCTTCTCGTTTAACAAGATTAATTGTATAACCTGACTCCTCTAAATCCTTAAATGTAGCCTTTTGTGTTTGCCCATTACTGTCTGTATAAATCACATAGAAACGATCATCATCATTTGTACGATAACTTACAATTGATGGTAAAGTAAATGATACATTAATCTTAGAATGTAAAATATTCCCTTGATGTGAATAATCTGTAGCACTTGAACTATGATTACTAACCCTTACATTATAATATAGATTATCTCCATAGTGCATATATGTATCTTTATTTGGATAATATTCATATATTTGATTAGAGAATCCATCTGGTGAACGTCCGCCTAAATCTGTTTCATTTGTTGCTGGTGTCTTTGAAACAAAACTTTGATTTTCCAATCCAGGATGTTTAACACGAATACGATTTGATGTATGTACTCCTGAATCAACAGTTGTTTTACCAGCATCTGTTGTTGAATCACTATCATTTTCATTAAAATCTTTATCATTTAATGTTAATTTCCAACGTATTGTATCATAATCCTCTAATTGCATTTCTTGTGTTTCAGTATAACGTTTATTTCCACCTTCATCAGTTGAATCTAAAATTGAATAACTTCCTAAACTTGTTGTTATTCTATGATTAGGAATAACACCACCCGTAATATAGTTATCACTATAAACAACTGAATCTTTTCTACTATCACCTGTTCTATAGAAAGTATTATAATATTGAGCCCAGAAAGCTTTAAATATACTACCTACCCAATAAGGATTATCAGACATATCAGAGTCAAGTAAGAATTTGAAATTATCTAATTGACTTGAAACATAATTATGATTCTTTTGATATTGATATAATAAATCACCATTTGTTCCTGTCTTTGTTTTCCTATCTGGCATATCTGTTGTAAAGAAGTCAAATGAGAAAATACGTGTACTTCCAGATGTTATTTTAGCTTTTTGCTCATCTCTAACATCTTTAGATTTAGGTACAAACGTAATCTTATAACGTCCTTCTACCTTTCCGTTACCTTCTTCACTTTCAAGTTCTACATACTCTACTTTAGCATTATATAAATCTTTCTCATTAACAGTTACTCCATTTCCATCTGCCATTGACCAACTTAATGTTTGATTCTTATTTGTTTCATTATTCTCTGTAAATAAGTGTCCATTTTCATCTTTTGGTACAATACCTGCTGGTAGAATATTTGTTACAACTGGATAATAAAGAGTTCCTTTGCTTCCTCCATCTACGGCATAAGTATGGTAGACTTTGTAATATAAACCAATATTATTCCAACGCCAAATATTTGGAGCATGATCATTAAGATAATATTTATTTTCAACATGAATATGAAGTTTTGAACTATCACCTTCACCATTAACATAATAACCATTAATATCATTTCCACTGATATTGTTATTTCCTACAGTTGTCCATGTCCTTATAACTGGTTTTCTCATATGAGCACGTGTTCCTGTACTTGCATATGTATTTCTCTTACCTGATGAGAACTTTTCTTTTCCACCTGCATCATCAACATTGTTTTGTGATGAGACTTCTCTATTTGAAATATTCATTCCATTAATATATGGAGTATTTGGAGAACCATTTAAGAAATATGTTCTTTCATCATTTCCAATATAGCTTCCATAACAATAACTGTTCCACATATAATCCATACTTCCATATTGTGTACTAATAAAGTTACTACTTGTTGGAAGATTATTTCCCCAATATGATGTTGTATCATAAATTTGATAATATAAACTATCTTCATCATTAACATCTAATGGTCTTGCCATAACTTCATCATACCAATATTCACTTGGATTTGTTTTATAAACATGTGTTGGAATGTCTACCAACATCATATATCCAGTATCTGCTCCTCTATTAAACCATTTCTTTAATGATTGATTTACAGTTACTTTTAATACCCATGGTGTTCCATCTTCACTTGCAAAATATTCATTTGTTTCATTTGCATAATTATGTGCTGTTCTATTTAAATATTGATTAATAAGAGGATCTTGCATAACTCTTGGTGAATAATATCCCTTATCTTCTCCAGCTCTTTGAAGAATTGAAACTTGAATATCACTTGTATCAATTTCAGCATAAGTTGGATTAAGTGAAGTCCCACCATTTAATCTATATCCTTTTAACGCTGATAAATCTAAACTTCCATCATCATTTAATCGTGGCTCTACTCCTCTAGGAAGAACATATATAAATTCAATACCACTTGTTAAATCCCAATCTCCATAGTTATATGCTCCTATTCGAGACATAAAGTTTTGATCATATTCTAATGCTGTTACATTATCATCACGATATAATGTATGTCTTACATTATCATCTAAATCATTTCCAAATGTTGCATAATGATAATGAGGATCTGCTCTGTCACCCCAAGCTGTTGGTATATACTCAGTAGAAGCTAAATAATCATTTGTTTCAGCATACATCTGAGAACTTGTAGCTAACCAAGCTGTTTGTAAGTGTGTTCTTGATTGTGTCCAAATTAATGCATCTTCATGAGTATTCTCATCTTGCCAATCATAACTTCTATTTCTCAATGACATAAGTTTTGAATAATAATCTCTTGCTCGATTATTAGCTGGATTCACATAATTTTCGCTTTGTGGCAACTGATCTAACATATTAACTGTCAATGTTGGTACATATCTTGTTTGTTGTTGATATGAAGTTACACACATATCAAAATCTTTTAGATATCCATTAGATCCACCATAATTATCATTTACACTTGTACCATCATTTGATGTTCCAGGCATATAAACAATTGCATCTTTCAAAAATTCGTATCTATCTATATTTGGATTTCTTGTACCACTTAAACCAACATCATGATGTAAATAATTCATATCCATCATAACATTTGAATTTTCAAATTTGACAAGGTCTCCATAATATTCTTCTTGACTAGGTGTATTAAATCTACCTAGATATGGATATGAACTAGCTGTATATCCATAATAAGATTCATAACCATTACCTCTTTGTGTATATTCTCCCATTTTTGGATAATAATCTACGAATGTTTTTCCATTTCTTGTACTATAAGCTAATGGTAAATTAGATTCACGAATAGTTGCAGAATAATGAATTTCTATTCTTTCTCCTATTTCTAATCTTGTTCCTTCTTCAAATTCAATAGTATACAAATTGTAATTAATTGGTGTTGAATCAGTATTACCATTATCAAACATATTAATGTCTGCAAAAGCATGTCCATTTCCTTTACCAGAACCATCAGTATGAGACTTACTTGTTACTATATCTCCACCATAATCTGGTACATCTTCAACTACTTTTTTAATTATCTTATATTCTGGTACTTCTTTTTGATTTCCATCTTTATCATACCATACAACAGTTATTTGATTTTTATCTAAACCACTTGTAGTAATATACTCTGGAATCTTATCATAGATAATAGGATCTAATAAAGCACCTTGCATTCCAGTATCTGTATTCGCCTCTGTCAATGCATTATTAATAACAGTTGTTTTAAACCAAACTGTCTCATTTGGTCTATAACCCATCTTTTGTTGCTTATCAGCTTGATAAGTTGCTGATGCTTTTTCAGAACTATCAAAAATTTGTGTGTGAAGAGTCATAATAGGTCTTTCACGTGCGATTGCTTTTGTTGTTGTTGCACTACCTGTAAATTGAACACTTTCTTCAAAGTCAACATCATTTGTTTCATCTTCAATAGTATTTGTTACTATCTCGTTATGCTTATGCACAAATTTATAATCAGCATCTAATTTCATTGTATAACGATCTGCATATGCTATAGTATTCTTCTGTGCATCTGTTCTAATATCACGATAACGTCCTTCACCTTCAAATACAAATGGATCAGTTGCAGATGCAAATGTAACAACATTTCCATCTGTTCCCCAAGCTGGAATATCATAATATGTCCATCTTATTTTTACTGCATCCCTTGCAAGACGTTTTCCTGCTAATTCATCTGTTTCTGATAATACATCTCCAAATACAATTTTTTCTTCACTAATCCATATTTCAGTTGCTGTGTTCGCATAAACGCCTTCATCAACTAATGAATCATCATCAAAATAGCAATATTCAACCTTAATTGGTCTCTTTTCTGTCATATTTTCAGGATATTTGAACTCTGGTTTTATTGTCAAATCAAATCCTTTATAAAGTCTTCCATTAGATTCTGATAAGAATGCCATTGTATATGTTGCGCTATCTAATGTATGATTAGTGTTATTAATAACTGGAGTTTTATTAGCTCCATAACTCTTGATTGTCATTCCCTGTCTATCAAAATGAAGTAAATTACTATTAAATGTATATTCAATTCCCAAATTTTGATTATTTGCAAAGAATGTTAATGAACTTCTTACTTCTGATGTATAAGTTATTTCATTATTTGTACCTCTGAAATTCTTATCATAACGATAATAATTAATAGCTCCACCATCATTATGACTATAATATGCACTTGATGAACTACAATAATTATTAGATTGTCCATTCTCATTTTGAATCATATATTGTGAATATGTATGTTCTGGACGTGCTGCAGCTTCATAAGTTGCATTCATAGTCTTTCCTTCAAATGGACTTAATTCTGTTGTTAATTGTGTCATAACTACAATAACAACTTTATCTCCTTGTAAAACATAATTATCTTCTTTAGATTTACTCAAATCTCCTACTGAAATATTTAATTCTTTATAATTTGTTGTAACTCCATCAGCAAGTTGTGAATAAATCTTATCCTTTTTAATTTCAGTTGTTCCTACTGTTGCAGTAATATCATCATTAGAAATATTAGACTTTTCAAATGGTGTCTCAATTCTCCAACCCACTATACGTTGTCCAGCTGGAACTGTAAAACGTACATCAGGATGATAAATTGGAATCATTCCATTAGATTTTGACCCAACAGTTAAATGATACTCTACATAATCATCTGGTAGTAAGTGTGAAGTATCAACAGCAAGTTCAGTATTAACATTACTATCATCTTTATCTACATCATATGCAAAACTATTTTTACTATCAACATCACTACCCCTTGTCATATTCACTATTAAAGTTCCTACAACATTTCTAATACAATAATAATCATCTCCATCTGTTCCTGATAAATTTCCTTGATATTGTTCTGCATTCATATCAGAAGATACAAAACTTGCACTTAAATTATTGTAATATAAACTATGTGAATCATCCATATAATCATATCTATCATGAATAATTGTTGGTCGTGATTCTTTTGTCCATACATTATCTTCAATATCTTCAGCTATACGATCAACATAAACACCATCATATGTAAATGTTGGTTGAGTTGAATCCTTTGTTGAACTCAAATATTGTCCACTATCTAATACTGTTGTTCCATCTTTTGGATCAACATTAACTGCTTCAACCTTCATAACAAAACTTGATATATGTTCTTTAACATATCTATCTGTTGTATTGGCTACTGTATATGTCTCAAATTCATCTACATGATCTTTAACAAACTTATTAACATCAAAGATATATTGATTACCTTGTTTTGTAAAATAAACACTTGATTTTAATTCATTTAATGTAAATGTAATATTTTTACTTGCACCATAGTTTAATCTTAAACTAGATATATTAAACCAGTCTCCATCTACAAGCATTTCTGGAATATAAATATTTTTCAAACGATAATTTGCATTCATCGTATTTGTAATTGTTGTTTCCTTAATATGAGCAGAATCTCCACTTCCATCTGATGAAGCTGTATCTGTTCTATTCCATATTTTTACCTCAAATGCACCATAATTTGGATCAATATTTTGTTTATCTCCAGTTGTATGGTAATCATAAATAATACGATTTGCATTTGTGATTGAATTAATATCATATCCTGCATAGAATGGCAAACGATATCCTTGCATATATGCAGTGTTTGTTTCACTATATACAGGTTCTGTTGAATTATCTTTATAAGTCGTAGATTTCATTGTATTTGTTGCATCTTTTACTGGATGTATATCTTTAACAAGATAAACTTCTCCACCCACATAGATATCTACATCTTTATTTGATTCATGGCCATCTGCTTTTAATAATTGATCAATATTTTCTAATTCTCTCGCATAATCACCATTTCCTGGTAATCCCTTTAAAGTAATTTTATAATCATATAAAAATTCATTTTCAGCTAATGTTATTTGATTATCAGTAACATTACTATCTTCCCCATTATAATTAATTAAAATATTGTAGAAACCTCTATCATCTTTTGTTTTTAAATCATCTTTAGTTAAAATGATTGGTGTTGAATTGATAGTTTGGTTACCTTCATCATCTGCTATTTTCTTTCTTATCTCAATTGTATCAATATATTTATAAAGTTGTGGTGAAATAAATATTTTCTGAGTTAAGAACCCATAGTATCTTGTTGAACTATCTGGCCTAATTGCAGGGAATGTATCCTCTAAAGTAACAAGATCACTATAAGCATGTTTTCCTATCCAATCATATGCATCTTGCCATATCCAAAGATTACTATCTTGCCCTGTTAAATAATCATCATGTGTTCCTGTTAATTCACGATAAAAACTAACAGCAAACTCATTATAATCACCATATTTAATGCCTACATCTGATGCTACACTTGGATCTGTATGAACACCTTTTAAGACTCTATTATTTTCCCTATATGCGTAAACTCTTGTTGTTGATTTTAAATGTGCTGAATCGTATTCATAATCATAAGGCACCCAATGCCATCCATAATAATATGACTCATGATTGTAACAACGATAATGATTATAATATGACCAATTTGATTTTGGTGTTGTGTCCCCTGAAGCAGTTCTTTCTTTTGCTTTATGTCCAGTTCTATCAGCACTATTACCTCTTTCTCCACCAACAGTTAAGTCTGCTGATACAGTAGCAGTAGAGCCACCTTCCGTATAGAAACGACCAGTAACTTCGAACATAAATTTTGTTTTTTGATCATTTGCAACATACCATGTTCCATAATCTGGATTATTAGCATTGACACCATCTGATGACTCTTCATTGTTAATATCTAAATTAATAATAATTCTTTTAATTGGATTAGTTGTTACATAATCTGCTAATTCTTTATAGTATATATCATTATCTAATCCTGTACCAACAGTTTCATAACGTTTTTGTTCGTCTTCTGTTAGTAAATTAATTCTAAAGAATGATTTTCCTTGTGCATTCTTTTCAACAGAATTATCCTGCCAATCACTTCTATTAATAACATATCTTGTTCCATCTTCTCTTAATACAGTAATAGAATTAAAGTAATCTTTAGCTCTTGGATCTATTTTTAAATAATAAGCATCAAATGCATCTTTAGGAATATCTACTTTTAAATTAACATTAGCAGCAGTATTCAATGATTGTGTATAAACATAGTTACGATCTCTATGTTCTTGTGAAATATAATTATCAAAAGTAGGTTCTCCAATATCAACAGGATAATCAGTTCCTACATTTAAGTATTGTCTAAAATCTACCAAGAAAGATCCTATTGCTTTATACCCTACATCTAATTCTGAATTATCATCAAAAGTTGTTCTGTAAGAATAATTTGATGTACGATATCTATTTCTTACATGTTCAACTGAAGCAGATGTTTTTTCAAAGCGATTAACATTATCTTTATCATCAATATATCCTGCTACAATTGTGGTACATTTTACTTAAGTAAATACTAGCATGATCTATCGCATTAATTGGAGATAAATCTCTTATTCCATCCAAATAGTTATTAGAATTCACTGTTAAACGATTAGTTGTTCCAAATAATGAATCAGAGAAACCATAGAAATCTACCCATGCTTCATCTGTTGTTTCATCTTTTAAAATAACTTTTTGTCCAGAAATAATAACTTTTCCTAGATTATTAATTCCCCAAGAATTCAATGTTTTTTCATCTATTTCAATAACTCCATCTTCAATTACTAATTCAATACCATCAACTGTTACTAATTTATTTGTATCTTCATCATAATTAAAGCGTGTTCCTCCACTTAAACTATCTATATCATAGAATGTGATATAATCCAATTCCTTGAATTGCTTCAATAATTTTTCATTAATAACGACTTTAGTTGTATGGAACCCTGTATTATCTTCTCCATCAGCAACTTCATTATTATTAACAGGAACATCAATAATTAAATCAACATCATCTAATACTGAGATTGATTTATTTTCAATACTCACACGATATTTAAAATCTCTATCATATGGAACTGCTAAATACATTTCATTGCCATCTGTATTTGCGCTATTAGCATGAGATTGTTCTGGTGTATTTTCATAATATGTTAAATTTGCATGTACATCTAATCTTGGTTTTTCAACATATAATCTATTTGTTAAACTAATAGTACGATTTTTCATAGAAAAATGTTCTGGTGTAATTGTTAATTTAGCATCTAAATTTTCAAACCAATCAGCATTACCAGTTACATGTATATTCATCTTTTTCAAATCAGAAAGATCATCTTGTCCTTTCCAATCTTCACAAGTTATAACAACATATCTTATACGTGTTAATCCATCTAACATGCTTTCATCAATTGTTACAGCACCATCATTTTCTGTTAAATCGGCAAACTGTATAACTTTTGCAGGTGTATCATTTGTTGATTGATCCCAATCATAAATTTTGATTTCTTTAATTTTCATAACATCTACATAGTCAGAAATTGTTATTTCTTTTGTATCAAAACCTTTAACAACAGTCCCTACTGTTGATTTATTACCTACACTTAAAAAATCAATTTTTAATTCTGCAGCACCCACTGGCGCAATTGCATTATTGACAATTGTAAAATCATACCCAGTATTTTCTTTTTTATTTGCAACTGTCAATGAATGAATAGTTGATTGTGCGCTAGTATTTTTAACAGTATTTATACCAGAGTGAATAGCATCATTAAAACTGTATCCTGTCATTTCTAGTGATACTGTTCCTACATTCATTGTTCCAGTTTCAGTATGCTTTCTATCAGCAGTAGAATCATTATATTGAGTTTCAAATGATCCAGTTACCCTCAATGTTTCAACAACATTTGGACAACCTTCTACTTGAATATATACATCATTACTTATTGCTTTATGTACTTGGAATTTATCAAATTGAATTTCAAAATGTGATAATACTCCACTCCATGCAGACTTATCCAAAGTATAATTACCATTTTCATCTAATGTAAAATCATCTAATGTAACACTTTGTTGGCTTCCATCATTTGTATATAAAATGATAGAATCAATTTCTGAAATATCAGTTAATTCTTTAGATAAAGTCAATTTATCAGTAATAAAACCATAACGTTTTGTTCCATCACTATCAGCACCTGTTGAAACCAACAAATCTCCTGACTTAAATAATCCTGGTATCATATCAGAGACACTATTATTTGCTAATCTCCATCTAAATCCTGCGTTAGACACATTAATAGGCGCTTCAGTAGGATCATTGTATTGATAAGTATCATTTATTTTTCTAAATGTATCAACATTAATAACAGGATTAGCAGCTTGTGTATCAATTGTTGCTTCTGATGTTACTTTTTTATCAGCATTTACATCATTATAAGCAGTTTCCAAACTTCCTGTTACTTTTACTGCTTTAACAACATTTGTACTACCATCTACTTTAATAAAGACATTATCACTTAATGGTATTTGAGCAGCAATTTTGTTAAATCTAACTTCAAAATTTAACAACATCCCACTATCCCAAGCAATTTTATCTAAAACATAATTTCCATCTTCATCTATTGTAAAAATATCTGTTGTAACATCTGTAAGTTTCTTTGTTGTTCCATTATTCAAAGTAAAAGTAATTGAATCAATTTCTACAGCATTCTCTATTAAATCTTTAGAGAATACAATTTTATCTGTAATAAACCCTTGTTTTCTTGTACCACTTGATTTAAGAAGGAAATCTCCAGATTTAAATATACCTGGTATCATATCAGAAATACTTCCATTTCCTATCTTATATCTATATCCAATATCAGGAGTATGAACTGGCACTTGTACTAAATCACGATACTCATAAGTTCCATCACTTAATTTTTGATAAGCGTCAGCATCAAGTAATGGCACTGCTGGTGTTGTTTCAATTGTTGCATCTGAAGTATCTATTGTTTTATTTGTTTTTGTATATCCACCTTCAAATCCTTCTTCACTTGTAACAACTGGAGGAACATAATGCCATTTTTCATAATGTGTATCTAATTGATTGACAAATATATCTCTACTATTAACATTTCCATTAACAACAATACGTCCATCAAGTTCCTCCTTAACATTAATACGTTCTTTAAAATTAATTTTTAAACGACCAGTAAACGAAAGATCTCTATGACTCTTTAAATAATTTTTAACAACATCTTTCGCATTATATGTCCATACTGCAATATCATCTCTTGTTGCATCTGCATTAGCAGCAAAAGTTCCTAATGAAACAAATTCTGTTTCTTCAGTTTTCGAATTTAAAAATTCAAATTGAATATGACAAGGATCTGAAAACCAATCATTTAATTCTGGCATTTCTCCATCTCTAATATTCATTTCAATATTAATTTTTGATAAATCAAAATTATTAGGCAATGTATCAATAACATATGTATTAAATACAGGAATATTTCCTGTGTTCTTAAAATGTCCCAAATAATAATTAACATTAGAACCAATTGCTACTTCTTTTCTTTTCACTTCAGTTCCATTATTAATAACATATTTATTATGTGCAAAGCCATCTTTAGGTGCATCAAATTTCCCTGATGTATTTATTGTTTTTGTCCAAGAATAATTGCTTCCAGAACCAAAATAAATTGTTGTATACATCCTTGTAGGAATTGAACCTATTGTATAATTTGGAATATTTGTTGCCATTGGAATAGCAAAATAATATGCCCTTTTTTCTCCTTTGCGAACTTCATTATCTGTTTCACGAACAGTAACCATAGAATTAATAGTATAGTTATATGGCAATGATTTGTATTCAGACATATTAGAGAAGCTTTCTGTATCCCATTTTGCTAATTCTTCTTCATCTATGTCAGTAACATCATAGATAAGAACTCCACCTTGTCCAGGAATTCCAATAAAATCATTTTCACGATCTTCATTTGTAAAACTATCATTTTCAACTGGGGCTCCATCTGGATTATATTTCCATTTCATTGCTTCTTGTCTAAGTAATCCATATGCATTCTCATCATCACTCGTTGGAACTTTTATCCCTACACCATAAGCATTAAAATAACTTGTTTCTTCTTCAGATTTATTTTCAATTTCTACTTTATAAACTAAGTAATTATACTTATCCCATAAAACATTAGCTGGTGTCACTTGTGTAATAGTTGTATCCCATTGTAAGTTAGAACAAACTAAATTATACTTTGCTTTTGTTGTTAGACCTGGAGAAGCCTGGAATTGAATAGTATGTTGTTCTTGATCTTCGTCTTCATACTTTTCGTATCCTCCACCTAAAGATACAGTAGCCCCTGTATTTTCAGGTACATCCCCATAGAAAAATAATTGTACCTGTACAAATTTTGGATTTCCAGATTCCAAAGCCATCTGGCTTCCATTAATCCTTGCCTCACCATAGTAGACATCTCCTGTTATAGTATCAGCACCACCATCTTCTACAACTTCAGCACCAACACCCATTAGAGGTTTTCCGTTCTCATCTTTTTGATCAGCTGGAACTTCATTAGCATCATATGTCACAACTAAATGTTTAGTTGAATCATAGTAAAAATATGGCAACAATAAATCATAATGTAATCCTCTTGCACATCCGACTGTAAAATCAGGATCCATTACAAGATTGACTGTTACACCCTTTCCCTTTCCACGACTAATCAAAGACGTATTTTGTTGAGGATCACCATTACTATCAGTAGGTGTAATCCCCCCTGAAAAATGTTCTATAACAAAATGAACACTTGGCCTTCCTACATCTGTTGCAGCATCAGCAACACTATCCATGATTGTTAATCCAGTTATAATCATGGCAATTGCTAAAACCACTTTACATAACTTATTAAAAGCTATTTTCAAATTACCTTTCATTGTTACTGCCCTCCCAGTCTATATACAAATCAAATAAATTTATGATTTTATAGATAATTATTCATATTAATTCTACACCTATTAAACCAATAAAACAATACTTCTTTTTTATTTTACTAAAATTTTAGTGTTTTTTAGTGCGTTAATCACTATTTATCTAAAATATTAGCCTAAGGGACACTTCACATAAGGAAGTGTCCCTTGCGGCGTTTATAAGTATTTGCAATGACGGTTGGATATGATGAATTTGTAGGAAAATAAATATATTAATGGAGGACAACTACAATGAAATCATTGTTCGAACAATTCGGCGGTACATACCATAATGAAAGTGATTATTTAATTCCAAATCTTACACTTCCTAAGAGCGAAGAAAATGATATTGGTATTTATGGACAACAGCATTTGAGATACTTACAAGAGTACCTCAAACTGACTTATATTAATTTGCTTACAAACGGCGTTCTCAATGAATATCTGTCTGAGATTGATAATCAAGCCTGCGAAAGATTTTCTCGGATTGTGGAACAAATGAAACAAGAGCAAGAAATCACCGAACAATTAAAAGAAGATAATCCCATTGAGTGGACAAGGAAGATGAATCGCATTAGACAACAAGTAGAAGAAATTGTTTTAAATGAAGTGACTTATAACTAGTTTGAGGAGCGGTATTGGCAAAAGCTGATACCGCTATCCTTTTCAATCTATGGTGGAAAATTAAGGTTTCCATATGATATAATCTCAATATATAGCTTCTAAACAAACAAATAGAAAATATAAGGAGTTGTGAAATATGGCAATAGACAGAATAAAAATTTGTAATTTTAAGAGCTACAAAGGAATATTTGAATTAAAACTTAATAAAGGTTTAAATATTTTAGTTGGAAATAATGAAACTGGAAAATCAACTATTTTAGAAGCCATACATTTGGCATTAACAGGTATGTATGGTGGTCGTAATATTCGCAATGAATTGTCACAATACCTTTTTAATAGGGAAGTGATTGCAGAATATATAGAATCAGTGAATAGAGGAACCCCATTATCTCCACCAGAAATCCTAATTGAAATATTTTTTGAGGGGTCATTATGTCCAGAGTTTGAAGGAAACAATAATACTGAGCGGTTAAATAAAGTTGAAGGACTTCAATTTAGAATTTTTTATAACGATAAATATAATGATGAATATGCTAAACTCATAGCATTAAAAAAATTGTCAAGCTTACCTATTGAATATTATGATGTTTCATGGATATCTTTCGCACGACAAGCAATAACGATAAGAAGTATTCCTATTAAGTCAGCAATGATAGATTCTTCAAATTATCGTTATCAAAACGGGTCAGATGTTTATATTTCGCGTATAGTTAAAGATTTACTTTCCCCAGAAGAAGTAACATCTGTTGCCCAAGCACATAGGAATATGCGAGATGAATTTATGGAAGACCCTTCAATTCAAGCAATTAACGATAGAATTAGTAAAGAATCTTCAATTATAGATGGTGAAGTTTCGTTATCAGTGGATTTAGGAACAAAGAATGCATGGGAAAATAGCCTTGTAACCCAGTTAAATAATATACCTTTTGGGTATGTTGGAAAAGGGGCACAATGTGTTATGAAAACCGAATTAGCCTTAACACATAAGCAAGTACAAAACGCAAGTATAATTTTATTAGAAGAACCCGAAAGTCATTTATCCTTTTCTAAGTTAAATCAATTAATTTCATCAATAGAGAGTAAATATGGCAATAAACAAATTATCATATCTACTCATAGTAGCTTTGTAGCAAACAAGTTGGGGCTTGAAAATTTGTTATTGTTAGATAACCATAATATAGTTAGAATTGCAAAATTGGATTCAGCAGAATTCTTCAAAAGAATAGCAGGATATGATACTCTAAGATTAATTTTGTGTAAGAAAGCAATCCTTGTTGAAGGTGATTCGGACGAGTTGGTGGTACAAAAAGCATACATGTGTAACAATAATGGCAGATTACCTATACAAGACGGAATAGACGTTATTTCTGTAGGAACTTCATTCTTGAGATTTTTAGAATTGGCTTCAATTTTAAATAAGAAAGTTTCGGTAGTAACTGATAATGATGGAGACCCTAACGCATTAAAAACCAAATACAGCGACTATTTGGGGGATAACAAACAACCTAATATTAATATTTGCTACGATGAAACTGTTGACACTGGAACACTTAAAATTGGAGAAAAAAATTATAATTACAACACGTTGGAACCCAAATTACTAAAAGCAAATAGTTTAAATTTGTTTAATTTGATATTCGGAACACAATATGCAAATGAAGATGATTTGCGAAAATACATGAAGCATAATAAAACGGAATGTGCTATGGCAATATTTAATACATCTGAGACTATTGTTTTTCCAAATTATATTATGGAGGCGATTAGTGATAATGAATAAATTAGTTATTGCTGCTGCAGGTTCAGGAAAAACCACCTTTCTAATAAAAGAAGCTTTAAAAACAACAAACAAAAGAGTTCTAATTACAACTTTTACTGAAGCAAATGAGGCTGAAATTAGAAAGAAATTTATTGAGATTAATGGTTCTATACCAGAAAATATTTATATTCAAACATGGTTTTCGCTTCTTTTGCAGCATGGGGTTAAGCCTTATCAGAGTGTAATATTGGAAGAAAATATAAAAGGATTGTTATTAGTTAATCAAAAATCAGGTTTGAAATATAGGGGTAAATTTCCAGTTTACTATCCAGAATCTGACCCAAGAAACCACTACTTTAGTAAAGGAATGATGATATATTCCGATAAAATATCGAAGTTTGTTTGCAAGGCAAACGATGCAGTAAATGGATTAATAATTGATAGATTAAGCAGAATTTATCCCAATATATTCATAGATGAGGTTCAAGATTTAGCTGGATTTGACCTTGAAATAGTACGTTTGCTTTTGCAATCAGATTCAAATTTAATAATGGTCGGTGACCCAAGGCAAGTTACATATCATACACATGAGGAAACAAAGTATGGAAAATATAGTGATGGAAAGATTGAACAATTTATTCTTGAACAATGTAAAAAAATAGATATTCAAATTGATAAAACTTCCTTAAATACTACTTATAGAAACGAAAAACGGATATGTGACTTTGCAAACAGTATATATCCAGAATATCCCCCTTGTAATTTTGTTGAAAAAGGAACTACAGGACATGATGGAGTATTCTTTATTGAACCATCAGAATTAGCTGAATATTTAGATAAATATGACCCTATGCAGTTAAGAGATAAGGTAAATGTGAAAGTTAATAACAACTATCGTGTAATGAATTTTGGGGAAGCAAAAGGATTATCTTTTGATAGAACAGTAATTTATCCTACGAAACCTATGTTAGAATGGATTCAAAATCATTCAAAAGAATTAGCGGCATCAAGTCGTTCAAAGCTCTATGTTGCAATTACAAGGGCACGTTATAGTGTTGCTATAGTATTTGAAAACAAGAAAAATATTTGCATTGATGGGATAAAAAATTATCAAAAGGACTGTTGATATTTAAGTAATATTTTGAAGTGATATGTCTTACCAAGCACTGAATTTGGTTATCCAAATTCGCTTGTTAGGGACATTTGCCCCTAATACCCCATAAAAAGGATGCAGAGCCAATAGCAAGTGGGTATCACTCACTGCTTACTGGCTCTGTTTTTATTCCGCAATTTTTTACAATTCAAATTTTGTGCTTATTGATATGATATTTGCAGGCAGGAACACTGTCAATAAAATTTGAAAGGAAGTGCTGAGAATGGATTATA
>OFGE01001142.1_pt1 | contig 25043 bp, 24 predicted proteins | sample 1521681 | NCBI WGS metagenome assembly OFGE01 (sample SAMEA3504093, study PRJEB24116) | mouse gut metagenome | biome: mouse gut; feature: mouse-associated habitat; material: faeces | place: Denmark | collected 2011
CGCCCGGATTGTTTTATAGTCTCGCGCATTAGCTACGGCTCATTTCTACTGTTTTCACGATTGAGCGATTTTATCGGCTGTCCGAAGAAAGAACCACAGCTACGCAGTTCTGCTGACGATGCAGAAGCTTCGGACTGCGACCGCCGATGCGGCCACAGCTCGGGGATATATGTCCCATATGAAATCCGGAGCTGCGATTCTTTGAGTACGGGAGGATACAAAAACAAAATCTGCGCCGTTTGGCGCAGATTTCGCTATTTATTCAAACCTCGGAATAAGGCTTATTCGGCAGTTTCAGGAGCCTTGTAGCGGGCATTAAGTCCGGCGATTACCTCCTGAGTGATGTCAAGGGCGGGATTGAACAGCACGCCGCTCTCACGGAGCAGAATAGCATCGTAGCCATGCTTTGCATTATAATCGCGCAGGAAACTGTCAAGGCTGTCCTGAAGCACCTTATGGCGTTCGGCCATTTTTTCGCTGATGCTGTTCTGGCGGGCACCGAGCACATTGGCGGCCTCGCTCTGCTTTTTGTTGAAATTGTTCACATCGGCGTCAAAAGACTCCTGGCTGAGATAGCCGTTGCTGTTGCGCTTCTGCTCTATGCTGCTTCCGAGACGCTGAAGCTCGTTCTGCTTCTGACGCTCGAGGTTCTGATAGTCGAGCATGAGTTTCTGACCCTCTTTGCTCACTTCCTGAGCCAACTTATAGTTGTTGAACACGGTGTCGAGATTCAGGTAGCGGATGTTGCATGCAGATGCCGCTGCTTTTTCCGCTGCGGAGGCTTCAGGAGCTGCCGCTGCGTCTTCAGACTTGTCTCCGGCCTGTGAGCAGGCTGTAGCCCCGATAGCGAGCGCTACAGCAAAAAGGCGTACTGCGATAGCTAATTTTTTCATTTAGCTGTTGTGGTTTTGAATGGTTTATTTTTTTGTTTGTTTTATATCGTTGTCATTTGCCGAGGCACAGGTGATGCCGCGGCGGCGTAAAGCCGGAGAAGAGTGCACATGCCCCGACGGAAAACTCGCACCCCGGACGAAGAACACTTTTACGCCCAACAGGAGCACGCACAGGGCCACAATGATTATGCAGAGAAAAAACACTTTCATCGGCTAATTCGCGCTTTTGATGTGCAAATATAGGAAAGGAATGTGAAATAATCGCCATCTATGAAATTTTTTTTGTAATTTAGAGCGCCAAAAAAAAGCATTTTAACATTATTTTCCAAACCGCCTCCTCTCTCCAAAGCGTTTTGCACAGAATTCAACCCCAACATAAACTGTCACCGACTATGACTATCAAAGACCTCAAACCGGCTGCCGTGTTCGCCATCTTCGACGAAATCACAAAAGTGCCGCGTCCCTCCAAAAAAGAAGGAAAAATACGCCAATATCTCCTCGACTTCGCCGAAAAGCACAACCTCGCTGTAAAGACCGACGCCGTGGGCAACGTGGTGATGAGCCTGCCTGCCACTCCCGGACATGAGGACGCCCCCACCGTAATCCTGCAGGCGCACATGGACATGGTGTGCGAAAGCAACGACAAGAACTTCGATTTCGAGAACAGCCCCATCACCACCGTAGTCGACGGCGAATGGCTGCGCGCAGAAGGCACCACCCTCGGAGCCGACAACGGCATAGGAATGGCTGCAGCGCTTGCCGCTCTCACCGACAAGGAGCTCGTGCACGGACCGCTCGAAGCCCTTTTCACCGTAGACGAGGAAACCGGCCTCACAGGAGCCAACAACCTCGGTGAAGGCATGATTTCAGGCAGCATTCTGCTCAACCTCGACAGCGAGGACGACGCCGAAATCTTCGTTGGCTGCGCCGGCGGAGTCGACACCACATGCACATTCCGCTACGAACGCATGATGGCCCCTACGGATTTCTTCTATTTCAAAGTCGAAATCAGCAAAGGACTCGGCGGACACAGCGGCGGCGACATACACCTCGGACGCGCCAACGCCAACCGACTGCTCGCCCGCTTCCTCTACACGCTGCTGAGCGGAAAACACGAACTCGCACTGGCCGAAATCGACGGCGGCAACCTGCGCAATGCAATCCCGCGTGCGGCGCATGCCATAGTGGGCGTGCATGCGGCAAGCAAAGAAAGCGTGCGCGTGGCATTCAACGAATTCGTGGCTGAAGTCAAAGCCGAATTCGACGGCATCGAACCCACTCTCGCACTTGAACTCTCCAGCATAGAACGTCCGGAATACTGCGTTGACACCGAAACTACCACACGCCTTGTGGAATCGCTCTACGCAGCACCGCACGGAGTCATAAGCATGAGCCGCGACCTCGAAGGCCTCGTGGAAACATCCACCAACCTCGCCTCCGTGAAAATGCAGCCCGACAGCACCATCCTCGTCACCACCTCGCAGCGCTCCAGCGTGGAATCACGCAAATGGGACATAGCACGCCGCGTGGAAGCTTTGTTCACACTCGCCGGCGCCACCGTGACCCACGGCGACGGCTATCCCGGATGGGCACCCAACATGAACTCCCCCATCATGCGCCTTTCGGCCGACGCTTATGAAGAACTTTACGGAATCCGTCCTGCCATAAAAGCCATACATGCCGGCCTCGAATGCGGTCTGTTCCTGGAAAAATACCCGCATCTCGACATGGTGTCGTTCGGCCCCACGCTGCAGGGCGTGCACTCTCCTTCGGAACGCATGTACATCCCCGCAGTAGAGCGTTTCTGGGGACAGCTCACCCGTACACTCGAAAAAGTGGCCGAACTTAAGAAATAACGTGTGAACCGCACGCTCATCGACATAGCCGTTGCCATGGCCGCAGGACTGCTCTTGCAGTCCTGCGGTTCGGCACGCGCTTCCGAACCGCACTTTTTCGCCCCCGACCCCATCGGCCAAAACTTCGTGGTGGTGGACGGCGACACCATACAGGTCTGCCTGCTTCCTTCCGACGAAAGCCTGCGGCGAGGACGCCTTACCGAACGCGATTTTGAGGAAGTGGCCGCAGAACTCGGAGTGGAAGTGGCCGCAATAAAGGCCGTCACAGAAATCGAGGCGGGGCCGTCGCACAACGGATTCTGGAGCGAAGGCAAGCCAATCATCAATTTCGACCTCAGCGTCTATCGCACCCGGGCGGCAAAACGCAAAATCAACCTGAAAAAATACGCGAAGTCGCACTCTGTGATTTTCAACCGCCCCAACACCGCCCGATACGGCTCGCAACAGGCCGCCCAACAGGCACGCCTCGATGCCGCAATGAAAATCGACAGCATATCTGCCATAGAAGGCACATTCTGGGGGATGTTTCAAATCGGGGGCTTCAACTACCAGCGATGCGGCACAAAATCCCACGCCGACTTTGTGCACCGGATGAGCCGCTCCGAACGCGACCAGCTGGAACTTTTCGCGCGCTTCATCCGCAACGCCGGCCTGCTTCCCGCATTACAGAAAAAAGACTGGCGCACTTTCGCACGAGGCTACAACGGCCCGAGATATGCCGCACGCGCCTACCATACACGCCTTGCCAAAAGCTACGCCAAATTCAAAAAGAAAAAATAACAGCAAAGGCACTACACCAAATCATATTACCGTTCGAGACAACTGTATTGGTTGAATTAAGAGCAAGCAGGAGGATGTGTCATCATTCATTTTACTTTTCATACTATAATATTGAGATGATATGATAAGAAAGACTTGCAGCTAAACCTTTCTTATTGGACATACAACCTCGCGCTGTGACCGCTGACGCGGCGGTTCCTCCTTCATGCTTTTTTTTGACGGGTTCAATATCAACTTCACATGTCTCAATAATTATTGCGGCACAATCTCTTTATATACTTATCGGTCAATAAAAATTAATTATAACACAGCCCCCTGTTTTACTTCTATAAAGATGCGCATTAATCTTTAATCAATACCACAGCAACTAATCAAATTGGATATTTTTACTTCAATATTAGCATATTTGTACTATTTAATAAATAAAAAATTCAAAAGTTTTGAATTTTAATGCTTTTAATATATTTTTGCGGCAGACCATATCATTTACATTTCAAACGATTCACCATAAATAAAAATCTCATGAAAAAATTATTATTACTGCTATCCATCATCAGTCTATCCCTCGTATCCTGTAACAATGAAGAAACGCTTGATACCGCTACTCTCCAAACAGAGACCCCCGCATCTTACGACAATGACCCTACCATTATTCAATTGAAAGGACTAAATGAAAATCTAATGTCTGTACATCAGGAATCAAGGGGTTTTTGGTCTTTTTTAAAAAAAATATGCACAATAGCTTACGCAGATGCAAAAGGGGCATTCAGCGGTTTTGGCATTGGAAGCATGTTTGGACCTGCAGGTTCATGGATTGGTGCTGGAGTTGTAGGAGTAGGAGCTTCTATAAATAAAGGCATTGAAGTCTTTTCAGCCAACTTAAGCCCACTCACCCAAATCGTGACCAGGCACGATGTAGAAGCCGCTTACGCATTAGCTAAAAGTTCAAATATCATTTATAATCCAACAGTACTTGGAAATAGGGTAAATATTAACATTCCACGTAAATACTCTAAAGCAATAGACCTCGGAAAAACTCACAACATGGCTTTACACAACTACTTTACCCAAGACCTATCCAATGTGGATATTTATAATGTCTTATCCGAAGATGAAGTTGAGATTATACACTCTAATTCATTCACATACAACTATGACAGTTATATGAAATCCCACGAATCATACGACCTGGATTTCGCCATTGCTAATGACTTTCATAAAGCTGACCGTATAGTGAAATTATTCTTTGAACTTTATAATTCTTATCCAGAGAATATGGATGATGTAAATTATATAATCAACGAATACATTAAAGTCATTGAGTCAGACAAGTCCATAAGTGATGTCGAAAAGCAATCAATATACGTTGCTTTTGCTGTTACGGCATATAGTTCAGACTATTGGGACTATAAACTCGAGAAACTTCAGTACGATTCAAGTGTCGAAACAAACCAATAACACACTACTATGCCTATGAAACGGATAGCTTCTTTATTATTGCTCCTCGCCACCATCGTCTCAGCCCAAGCCGCAAGCGGTTTCCTGCGCAACTGGGAAGTCGATTTATGGGACGGCATATGCTTTCCTATAAGTTCTAATAACGGCGGATCCACGAGAGCGGGATATTCGCTCGGCTTCGATTTTCATTACAACTTCGGCAAAGGACCATGGAACTGCGGCATCGCGGGACAACTGGACAATGCCAACAGACGCTTTTATCCCGCTGGCGCCGACCGCTACACACAACGAAACCGCACAGCATCGTTCACACTTACCGGCGGATATAACTTCCGTCGCGGGAGCATGGTGAATCCATTCATCACCATCGGAACGGGCGTCGGCTTTCACCAAATACGAAAAAGTGACGAATCGTATACCAGAAGCGCATCTCCCGTTGTAATCCCTAAAATAGGTGTAGAACTTTGGAGATGTGTGAAAATATGTGCCTACAGCCAAATCTCCGGCAAAAGCTACAACACAGTCGGCCTTTCCATAGGTTTAAACATCGGAGGACACTCCTAAGCTAAACCCCACTTCCCGCCACAAGCAGGCCGAGGCTCAGAAGAAGCACAAGCAGATCCGCGGCTTTGGCCCGCACGTGGCTTTCGCGCAGCACCACTACTCCATAGCAGAAACTCACAAGCACACTTCCGCGGCGTATCATCGACACCACTGAAATCATGGCTCCGGGCTGCGACAAAGAATAGAAATAGGCTATGTCAGCAGCAGTCAGGAACAGGGATATGCACGGTATGCTCCACCGCCACGAAAACTTCGATGCAGCGCCGGCTGCATGCGGCGCAAAACGGCGCATGAGCAAAATAACAGCGCTCATTATCGCACACTGATAAAGCAAATACCACGCCTGCACTTCCAACGGGCGGTACATGCCCAGCAGATATTTATCATACAATGCGCTCACGGCTCCCAGCATCGTGGCTCCGACAGCCATCCAAAGCCAGCGCGAGCCACGCAGCGAAAACCCCTCGGCAGCCCCTATCCGTGAAATAAGGAAAAGCGAAGCAAAGCCCAAGAGAATACCTGCCCATTGAAGCGCATTCAACCGCTCGCCGAACACCACGAGCGCCCCGACAAGCACCAGCACGGGACGAGAGGCATTCACGGGTCCCTGAATGGTGAGCGGCAGATGCTTTATGGCAAAATAGCCAAGGAGCCACGACCCCAGCACAATAAACGCCTTAAGCAATATACGGAAGTGTCCCGCAAGCGTATCTCCCAAACCCCAATGGCCGGTGGCCACGCACCCTACAATCACGGGCGACATCAGAATCGTGCCGAACAGAGTGTTGAGCATCAGCACAAGCAACACATTGTTGCCCTTGACTGAAAGCTTTTTGAACACATCATAAAACCCGAGCCCGAGAGCCGAGCACACGGCAAGTAATATCCACATTTTCGCCAAACTCTTATTAATTAGACAAGTTTTCGCTCTGCAAATTTACGTATTTTCACCTAATTATGTCTTTTTTAAATCCGCCTATTCCAATTATAACCAATTTATTGGAAATTCAAGCGGTCGTTGTATTAATAATTATGAGTAATTTTGCAACGTTTTTATGCACGCCATGTGCTATATAACATATATTTATTCATTCACTTCCGGTTATTAAAATACATATACACAATAATTATTCTATGAAGGTAAAAATGTTCAAGTCTATGAGCGTAGGTCTCGCCGCAGCCGGCGCCGCCATAGCTCTCGGTTCGTGCGGCGGAGAACAGCAGGCCCCCGCCAAGCAGGCTCCGCAAGTCGCTGTAATGACGGTGCAGACCGGCAGCAGCGACCTCAGCACCTCCTACCCCGCAATCATAAAGGGCAAAACCGATATTGACATCCGTCCGCAGGTGACGGGATTCATCACCAAAGTACATGTGGACGAAGGCCAGCACGTGCGCAAAGGCCAGACTCTTTTCACCCTCGACCAAGTTCAGTACCAGGCAGCGGTAGAACAGGCACAGGCCGCACTCAACTCTGCCGCGACAGCTGTCAACACCGCTGCCATCACAGAATCAAACAAGCGCAAGCTATTCGATAAAAACATAATAAGCGAAACAGAGTGGCAACTCGCCGCCAACACTCTCGCACAAGCCAAGGCCGCACAGGCGCAGGCGCAGGCCGCTCTCACGACCGCCCGCAAGAATCTGGCCTACACCGTAGTCACCGCTCCGAGCGACGGTGTGGTGGGGACTATCCCCAACCGCGAAGGCTCGCTGGCATCGCCATCTTCGGCGCAGCCCCTCACCACAGTCAGTGACAACTCGCAGGTATATGCCTACTTCTCCCTCAACGAGAAAGACCTACTCGACCTCACTGACGGCGGCCGCCACAGCGTAGACGCACGCATCGCCGGTATGCCCGCCGTGCAGCTCCAGCTCGCCGACGGCTCCGTCTACCCCATGGAGGGCAAAGTGAGCACCGTCAGCGGTGTCATCAACAACTCCACCGGAGCTGCAAGCGTGCGCGCGCTGTTCCCCAATCCCTCGGGCATGCTGCGCAGCGGCAACACCGGCAACGTGATAATTCCCCAGCACAACGACAGCGTGATAGTGATTCCGCAGAAAGCATCTTTCGAAATCCAGGGTCTGCGCTACGTCTACGTGCTCAACGACAGCAACATGACACAGTCGCGACCCGTGCAGGTGCTTGACATAAGCAACGGCAAGGATTTCGTAGTGCTCGGCGGACTCACACCCGGCGAACGCATCGTCACGGAAGGCGTAGGCACACTCGTGCGCGACGGCATGCCCGTCACACCCAAGACCGCAGAAGCCGCGCAGCAGGCTCCCGTGCAGCAGTAAACCACATCTCCACATCAGATTTCGCTTACAATGAAATTAGATACTTTTATTAACAGACCGGTACTGTCCACGGTGATTTCGATATTCATCGTGCTGCTCGGTATCATCGGTCTCGCATCGCTGCCCATAACGCAGTTCCCGGACATCGCTCCGCCCACAATATCCGTGACCACGACCTATACCGGAGCCAACGCCCAGGCCGTGCTAAACTCCGTGATTTCCCCGCTTGAGGAATCAATCAACGGAGCCGAAGGCATGACCTACATGGAATCGACGGCCACCAACACCGGCTCCGCCACCATCAACGTCTACTTCCGCCAGGGCTTCAACCCCGACATGGCGGCCGTCGACGTGCAGAACCGTGTGGCAAAGGCCGCCAACCTGCTCCCTTCGGAAGTAAACCAGGTGGGTGTGCTCACGCAGAAACGACAGACATCGATGCTCGTGGGCGTATCGCTGGTGGACACCACCAACACCTACACCTCGGAGTTCCTCGACAACTACATGAAAATCAACATCATCCCCGAGCTCCAGCGTGTGAGCGGCGTGGGTGACGTGATGAGTTTCGGTGCCGACTACTCCATGCGCATATGGCTCAAGCCCGACGTGATGGCGCAATACGGCCTCGTGCCCACCGACATCAGCGCGGCTCTTGCCGAGCAGAACGTGGAAGCCGCTCCAGGCGCGTTCGGCGAGCAGGGCGAGCAGAGCTTCCAGTACACCATGCGCTACCGCGGCCGCAAAGTCACACCCGAGGAGTTCGGCGAAATCGTGGTGCGCGCAAGCAGCAACGGCGAAGTGCTCCGCCTCAAAGACGTGGCCGAAATCGAACTCGGCCGTGTGACATACGGATTCGACAACCGTGGCAACGGCTATCCCGCCACCATGGCCATCGTGTTCCAAAGCCCTGGCTCGAATGCGACACAGATTATCGAAGACTGCCTCCAGGTAGTCGATAAAATCAAGACCGATCTGCCCAAAGGCCTGACCATGGAAGTGCCGATGAACAACAACGAGTTCCTCTACGCGTCCATCGACAACGTAATCCACACACTCATCGAGGCCTTCGTGCTCGTGTTCGTCGTGGTGTACATATTCCTTCAGGACTTCCGCTCCACCATCATTCCCGCCATCGCCATACCCGTGGCGCTCATCGGCACATTCTTTGTGCTCAAGATTATCGGCTTCTCGCTCAACCTCATCACCCTATCGGCTCTTGTGCTTGCCATCGCCATCGTAGTCGACGACGCGATAGTCGTCGTCGAGGCCGTGCACGCCAAGCTCGACCAGGGCTACCGCAGCGCGCGCCGCGCCTCCATCGACGCGATGAACGAAATTGCCGGCGCGCTTATATCCATCACCCTCGTGATGATGCTCGTGTTCATTCCTGTGTCGTTCATGCCCGGCACAAGCGGCGTGTTCTACCAGCAGTTCGGCATCACAATGGCCGTGGCCATCGGTTTCTCGGCCGTTAACGCCCTTACGCTCTCCCCCGCCCTGTGCGCGCTGTTCCTCAAGCCCCACAACTCCGACAAGCCCCTTAAAGAGCGCGTGGGAGAGGCGGTAAAAGAAGCCGCCGCCACCGTAGGGCACAGCTATCGCCGCCGCTTTACACTCAACATACATCCCGCCATCACATCGGTGTTCGTCGTGGCCACCATCCTGCTGATGATTCTCAAAGCGTTCTCCACGGAGCATCCGCTTATGCTCATGGTTGCGATATTCTGCGCCATAGTGAGCCTCATGGGCATATTCAGCCCGCGCTTCCACGCCGGATTCGAAAAAGGCTACGGAAAACTGCTCGACAAATACCGCGCGATGGTGAAATTCGTGTGCGCTCACAAAGTGACAGCCTTCCTAAGCGTAATCGCCAGCACACTCGTGCTCGTATGGCTCATGGCCATAACACCCACGGCCATGGTGCCCAACGAGGACACGGGCACAGTGTTCGTAATGGTCGACATGCCTGCCGGAACGTCGCAGGAACGCACCATCGAGGTGCTCGAGCAGGTCGACAGCCTAATGGCCGGAATCCACGCCATACAGACCCGTGAAATGATTGCCGGATACAGCTTCCTCGCCGGCCAGGGTGCCACTTACGGCACATTCATCGTGAAGCTGCGAAACTGGAGCGAACGCTCGGCCGAAGAAAGCTCCGACAACATCATCCGCCAGCTCTACGGCCTCACAGGCCAGGCCATCAAGGACGGACGCGTAATGATTTTCGCCCCGCCGATGATTACCGGTTATTCCACCACCAACGGCTTCGAAATAAAGATGCAGGACAAGACCGGCGGCGACATCAACCAGTTCTTCTCCGTGGTGCAGGGATTCCTCGCACAGCTCAACGCACAGCCCGAAATACAGACAGCCTACACCACCTTCAACCCCACTTTCCCGCAATACATGATAGATATCGACGCGGCAAAGTGCAAGCAGGCAGGCATCAGCCCGTCGTCCATTCTCAGCACCCTGCAAGGCTACTACGGCGGCATGTACGTGTCAAACTTCAACCGTTTCGGAAAAATCTACCGCGTGATGATGCAGGCAGCGCCTGAAGCGCGCGTAAGCCCCGAGACGCTCAACCGCATAAAAGTGCGCAGCGGCGCAGAAATGGCTCCGGTAGCCAACTTCGTCAAGCTCACCCGCATCTACGGCCCCGACCTTCTCAACCGCTTCAACATGTTCACAAGCATATCCGTGACAGGCCAGCCCTCTCCCGGCTACTCCTCCGGCGACGCCATCGCCGCCATCGAGCGCGTAGCCGCAGAGACTCTGCCACAGGGCTACGGCTACGAATATGCCGGCATGACACGAGAAGAAGCCGGCAACAGCGGCGGCAACGCCACGGCCATGATTTTCGGCCTCTGCCTGCTGTTCGTCTACCTGCTGCTTTCCGCCCAGTATGAAAGCTACCTGCTTCCGTTTGCCGTCATATTCTCGATTCCGTTCGGCCTCATGGGCGCGTTCATCTTCGCCGACATCTTCAGCATCTCCAACAACATCTATCTGCAGATTGCTCTGATTATGCTCATAGGCCTGCTGGCAAAGAACGCCATCCTCATTGTAGAGTTCGCGCTCGAACGCCGCATGACAGGCATGAGCATCGTCAACGCAGCCATAGCCGGCGCCGCAGCCCGTCTGCGACCCATCCTCATGACATCGCTCGCCATGGTCATCGGCCTTCTGCCCATGATGTTCGCATCAGGCGTAGGTGCCAACGGCAACCGCGCGCTCGGCACGGGTTCCGTAGGCGGCATGCTCATAGGCATGGTGCTTCAGGTGCTCGTTGTCCCCGCCCTGTTCGTGGTGTTCCAGAAGATTCAGGAGAAAGCCAAGCCCATCGAATGGCACAACGAAGAACGCGGAGGCAACATCGAGAACGAAATCGAACAATACGCCCGCTAAACACATCCACAATGAACAAGATAAAAACACTGATAGCTGCAGCCCTGGCCGTATCGGCCCTGTCGGGCTGCGGCATCTACAAAAAATACGAAACTCCGCAGGACACGCCCATCACACGCGCCTACGCCGAAGCCCGCGAACTCACGCCCGACAGCACTTCGTTCGGCAACTACATATGGGAAGACGTATTCACCGACCCCCTGCTTGCCGACTACATAAACCGCGCGCTCACAGCCAACAGCAGCCTGCGCAACGCCATGCTCAACGTGGACATAGCACGCGCGCAGCTGAAAGGCGCACGCCTCAGTTACCTCCCTTCCGTGGCACTGGCGCCCAACGGGGCCGGAGCAAGCTATGCCGGAAGCGACATCAACTGGACCTACCAGTTGCCCGTGCAGGTGAGCTGGGAAATCGACGTGTTCGGCAAGCTGCTCAACAGCAAGCGCGGAGCCAAGGAAAGTTTCTACCTCAGCGAAGCCTATGCCCGCGCGGCACGCTCGCAGATAATAGCTGCCGTGGCCAACACCTATTACGGACTTTCGGCCACACGCGCGCAGCTCGAACTCTCGCGCCGCACGGCAGAAGTGTGGAAACAGACCGTAAGCACCATGGAGGATTTCAAACTCGTCGGCAATGTCACCGAAGCCGCCGTGGTGCAGAGTCGTGCCCAATACTACGGCATACTCGCCACCATCACCGACCTCGAGCAGGCGGTAGACAACCTCAACAACACACTCGCACTGCTCGTCAACGAAATGCCGGGAACGGAATACGCCACCACTCCTGAAATGGCCATAAACATAGGCTTCAATCCCACCGAGGGCATACCTATGCGCCAGCTCGCGTGGCGTCCCGACGTAGAGGCCGCCGAGCACAAACTCGCCGTAGCATATTACGCCACGTCTTCAGCCCGTGCCGCATTCTACCCCGGACTCACCATCACCGCTGCCGGCGGCTTCACCAACCTTCTCGGCAGTTTCGTGCAAAATCCGGGCGACTGGTTCTACCAGCTTGCCGGCTCACTTGTGGCACCGCTTTTTTCACGCGGCCAGAACATAGCGCGCCTCGAAGCAGCCAAGGCCCAGCAGAAGCAGGCCATGAACGACTTCGAATACAGCCTCATGAATGCTGCGGCCGAAGTGAGCGACGCACTCGTGGTGTATGCGAAAAGTACCGAAAAAGAGAACTACCTGAGAGAGCAGGTCGACAACCTCGCCAAAGCCGCCGAATACAGCATGGACCTCCTGCGCTACAACCAGCCGGGCACCACCTATCTCGACGTGCTCACAGCGCAAAGCAACCTCCTGCAGGCCGAGATGAACGGCATATCAAGCCGTCTGGCACAGGCGCAGGCCGTAGTGAACCTCTATCAGGCTCTCGGAGGCGGACGTTAACCTAAACCTTAACCATCTAATATGATAAGCAAACTTGCCCACGTCGACCCGTCGGCCAAAATAGCCGAGGACGTAACCATCCATGCTTTCGCCTACATCGACAAAGACGTAGAAATCGGCCCCGGATGCGAAATCATGCCCTACGCCAGCATTGTGCGCGGCACCAGAATGGGAGCGAACAACAAGGTGTACCAGGGTGCCATCGTCGGCGCCGACCCGCAGGACTTCCGCTGGAAAGGCGAACGCACATTCTGCTATATCGGAGACAACAACATCATCCGAGAGCAGGTCATAATCAACCGCGGCATCACCGGCGAAGGAGGCACACGCATCGGCGACAACTGCTTCATTATGGCTGAAAGCCATGTCGGACACGACACCCACATCAAAGGTTCGTGCGTGCTCGGCAACGGAGTGACAGTGGCCGGCGACGCCGTCATCGACGAGTTCGTAATCCTTTCGAGCAACGCCATCGTGCACGAGCGTTGCCGCATAGGCCGCTACGCCCTCATCAAAGGCGGATGCCGCATAGGCTCCAACGTGCCGCCATATGTGATAATAGCCCACAACCCGGCTGCCTACTACGGCATCAACGCCTACATCATGCGCCGCGAAAACCGCTTCAGCGAGAACCTTGTCGACGATGCCGCGAAAGCCTACCGCCACATATACCAGTGCGGCACATCGGTCTACAACGCTCTCAAACGCATCGAAGCCGACATCGACCCCTCGCCTTTGCGCGACGAAATCGTGGGATTCATCCGCGACAACAACCTTCGCATCGTGGGCGACACCTTCAACGAATACTGATTTCCCCGCTTCCGGGCATATAAGAGGTTGTTTAATAATCATTGTTAAACAACCTCTAAAAATGTTCGTCATGCACAGGCCTGTGCATGACGAACATTTTTTATACAGAACTTGTTCCTAAATAAGAATACCTTTTTAACACCACCAATGCTATGCATCTGACACCTAAAGAGCAAGACAAGCTCACACTTCTCACTCTCGGAATGATAGCTGAGCGCCGCCTACAGAAAGGCCTGAAGCTCAACCACCCCGAATCCGTAGCCTACATCACCAGCTGCGCCCTCGAAGGCGCGCGTGCAGGCAAAACCGTGGAGGAGGTAATGCACGACGCCTCCAATGTGCTCACAAAGGACGATGTGATGGAAGGTGTGGCCGACATGATCGACCTCCTTCAGGTCGAAGCCGTGTTCACCGACGGCTCCCGCCTCGTTTCCATCCACCACCCCATCAAGTAATCAACAACATCAATCTCTCCAAGACATGAGCGACAACACTAAAATCACCCCCGGATTCACACCCGCGTCATACGTGCCAGTCGGAGGTGTCATACTCAAGGAAGGCAATGTCAACTACAACGTAGGCCGTCCGGCTTATAAACTTAAAGTGCGCAACACCGGCGACCGTCCCGTCCAGGTGGGCAGCCATCTGCATTTCTTCGAGGCGAACCGCTATCTCGAATTCGACCGCGACACCGCATTCGGATGCCATCTCAACATCCCCGCCACCACAGCCATACGTTTCGAACCGGGCGAGGAAAAAGAAGTGGAAGTAGTGCCTTTCGGCGGAAAGAGACGCATCATCGGTTTCAACAACCTCACCGACGGCTACGCCGGTCCGGAAGACACTCCGAGCTACTATCCAGTGCGCAACCGCGCTTACCGGCGCCTCGAAAAGTACGGATTCAAGAGCGTGCCGGCCGACGAAGCCGACGCCGAGTTCACCACTACGGCCACACCCGCAACACCATCTCCAGCTAACGACAAAAAGTAAACAACACCATGGCAACTATATCCAGACAGGAAAACAACATGCTCTTCGGCCCGACCACGGGCGATAAAATACGCCTGGGCAACACCAACCTCTACGTCGAGATAGAGAAAGACCTGCGCGTAATGGGCGACGAAGTGGTGTACGGCGGCGGAAAAACCCTGCGCGACGGCATGGGCACAGCCAATACCATCACAAGCAAGGGCGGCTCGCTGGACCTCGTAATCACAAACGTCACCATCATCGACCCCGTGCTCGGAGTCGTAAAAGCCGACGTAGGCATAAAAGACGGTAAAATCGCCGGCATAGGCAAGGCCGGCAACCCCAACGTGATGGAAGGCGTCACCCCCACGCTATGCACGGGACCGTCCACCGACGCCATATCCGGAGAACATCTCATACTCACCGCAGCAGGCATCGACGGCCACGTGCACATGATTGCCCCGCAGCAGGCCTACCACTGCCTGAGCAACGGCATCACCACGCTTATCGGCGGCGGCATAGGCCCCACCGACGGCACCAACGGCACCACCATCACATCCGGTCCGTGGAACATTCGTAAAATGATTGAATCGGCAGAAGGGCTCCCCATCAACATGGGCTTCCTCGGCAAAGGAAACAGCAGCGTCGACGACACCCTCGAAGAACAGATCCAGGCAGGATGCATGGGCTTCAAGGTGCACGAAGACTGGGGTTCCACACCGGCAGCCATACGGGCATGCCTCGACAATGCCGACCGCAACGACGTGCAGGTGGCCATACACTCCGACACGCTCAACGAAAGCGGCTATGTCGAAGACACCATAGCAGCCATCGACGGACGCGCCATACACACTTACCACACCGAAGGCGCAGGCGGCGGCCACGCACCCGACCTTCTGAAAGTGGCTTCAATGGCCAACGTGCTCCCGTCGTCGACCAACCCCACGCTGCCGTTCGGCATAAATTCGCAGGCCGAGCTGTTCGACATGATTATGGTGTGCCACAACCTAAACCCCAACATCCCGTCCGACGTGGCTTTCGCCGAAAGCCGCGTACGTCCCGAAACACAGAGCGCCGAGAACATCCTCCACGACATGGGCGTCCTTTCCATGGTAAGCTCCGATTCACAGGCCATGGGACGCGTCGGCGAATCGTTCATGCGCACATTCCAGATGGCCTCCACTATGAAAGCGGCCCGAGGCAAACTGCCTGAGGACTCCGACAGCAACGACAACTTCCGTGTGCTCCGCTATCTCGCCAAAATCACCCTCAACCCGGCCATCACCTACGGCATCAACGACATTCTCGGCTCGATAGAGGTAGGCAAAATGGCCGACCTCGTGCTCTGGGAGCCTGCATTCTTCGCAGCAAAGCCTAAAATGGTGATAAAAGGCGGACTCATCAACTGGGCCGAAATGGGCGACCCCAATGCTTCGCTACCCACTCCGCAGCCCATCATATACCGCCCCATGTACGGCGCTTTCGGCAAGGCCATGCCGCGCACCTGTGTGCGGTTCGTCTCGCAGGCATCGGTCGACAACGGAGTTGCGGCAAGCTACGGCGTGGACAACATCATCTACGGCGTGCACGGCACGCGCCAGCTCGGCAAAGCCAACATGCTGCGCAACTCAGCCACTCCGCACATTGAAGTGGACCCCGAAACATTCAATGTCTACGTCGACGGCGTATTGGCGTATGTAGACCCCGCCAAAGATGTGCCTCTCGCACAGCTATACTGGTTCAGCTAATAACACTCCAACGCTGCGGAGCGCATCCGCGCCCCGTAGCGTTGTCCATAACACAAAATATCATCATGGAAGTCATCACATCCGTAATAGGCAATACCCACGACCCCGAATGGGCCGACAAATTCAAAGACGCCCACGTCCACAGCATATTCCTCGACCAGTGGACCGCACAGAAAAGCCGCTTTCTTGCAATAGACGAGCACGGCCATGAATACCCCGTCGCCCTGGCATCGCGCAAACATGTGGCCGACGGCGACATCATAGCCTACGACCCCGAAAAGAAATTCGCCGCCGTACTGCGCCTCAACCTCAGCCCCGTGCTGGTGGTGGACCTGGCAAAACTTAAAGATCAGCCACAGGAGGAAATCATACGCATATCGCTCGAACTCGGCCATGCCATCGGCAACCAGCACTGGCCGGCCGTGGTTAAAGGCACGAAAGTATATGTGCCCATGACAGTCGACCGAAAAGTCATGCTCAGCGTAATGGACACACACCACATCGAGGACATCACCTACGAATTCGTGGAAGGAAGCGAAGTGATTCCCTACATGGCCCCGCACGAGGTACGACGCCTTTTCGGAGGTGCCGGCCACGAAAGCCACAGCCACGTGCACTGAACTTTTATCCGTAACGCCACGTTTCACAAACCCGCTCCCCTGACATGAATCCCATCCTGCCCCTGCTGCAATTTTCCGACGCCACTTTCCCCGTCGGCACATTCTCTTTCTCCAACGGACTGGAGACTGCATCCTACGAGCACCTCGTGCATGACGCAGACACCCTTGAGCAATACACACGCAGCGCTGCCCTTCAGGCTGCGTTCAGCGACGGGGTGGCGGCTCTCACGGCCTACCGCGGCGCACTCACGGGCGACTACGACGTCATACTCTATGCCGACAGCGCCCTGCTACGGTTCAAAATGAACGACGAAGCGCGCCTTATGCTCTGCCGCATGGGCAAAAAACTCGCCGAACTCGGCGTGCATCTATGGGGCGAAGACACACTCATGGGACGCTGGCTTTCCGACATAAAGGACGAGAAGACTCCCGGATGCTACCCCGTGGCACAAGGCATAGCCTTCGCGGCCGCAGGTATCGGGGAGCGGGAGCTCTACGCATCACACCAATACGGCGTGGCCAATATGGTCGTGAGCGCCGCCCTGCGGTGTGTCCGCGTCTCGCACTACGACACTCAAAGAATACTGTACCGGCTCGCCGGCGAGACCGACAGCCTTTACGAACAGGCACGCAGCATGACCCTTGACCGGATGCACGCTTTCGTGCCGGAAATGGACATCCTCGCATCAATGCACGAAAAGGGCAAAATGCGCATGTTCATGAACTAACCCCCACATACACCAAAATCATCACCCGTTATGTCAACATGCAGAATCGGCGTCGGAGGCCCCGTAGGCTCCGGCAAGACAGCACTCATCGAAGCCATCACACCCCGCCTGATGGATAAAGGCATGAGTGTGCTCATAATCACCAACGACATCGTAACCACGGAAGACGCCAAACACGTGCGCAAAACCCTCAAGGGCGTCCTGCTCGAGGAGCGCATCATAGGCGTAGAGACCGGTGCCTGCCCGCACACGGCAGTGCGCGAAGACCCGTCGATGAACATCGCCGCCGTAGAGGAAATGGAAGCACGCTTCCCCGATGCCGATGTAGTGCTCATAGAAAGCGGGGGCGACAACCTTACGCTCACATTCAGCCCCGCGCTCGTCGACTTCTTCATCTATGTAATCGACGTGGCCGCCGGCGACAAAATACCGCGCAAGGACGGCCCCGGCATATCGCAGAGCGACATCCTCGTCATCAACAAGACCGACCTCGCCCCCTACGTGCACGCAAGCCTCGAAGTGATGGACCACGATTCGCGGCTTATGCGCCCCGGCAAGCCTTTCGTGTTCACCAACAGCCTGACAGGCGAAGGCATCGACGAACTCGTCGACCTGCTTTTCAAAATGGCGCTTTTCGACAAAGTAAAATAACTATATCCACCCACCGCCATGACGCAGCAACGACACTACTCCGACGCGCCGCAGGTCGACTTCGACTCCGCACCCGAAATGCGTCCTTATCTGGCACAGCCCGATGCCATGTACGTAGGATGCCCCGGTAAGCACGGCTATCTCAACCTCGGCTTCGAACTTGACAGGAACGGACGCAGCTTCCTGCGCGAACTCGACCGCCGCGCGCCGCTCATCGTGCAGCAGGAGCTCTATTTCGACGAGCAACTCCCCGACATGCCCTGCGTCTACATCCTGTCCAGCGGCGGCCCCAACGTCGACGGAGACCGCTACGTGCAGCGGTTCACCATGCACCGCGGCACCATGGCTTTCATTAGCACGGGCGCAGCAACCAAACTCGCCGAAATGCGCCGCAACTATTCGGGCATGACACAAGAGTTTACCCTCGAGGAAGACAGCTATCTCGAATACCTGCCAGAACCGATAATCCCGTGCAGGCACACGCGTTTCATCTGCGACACACGCATAACGGCACACCCCACCGCCACCCTTTTCTATTCGGAAATATACATGGGCGGACGCAAATACTACCGCGACGGGGAGCTGTTTGCCTACGACCTTCTTTCCGTGTGCAGCCACGGCGAGCGCCCGGACGGTACCCCGCTTTTCCGAGAGAAGTTCATCATAGACCCCGCGCACATGCCTCTGCGCGACACAGGCATGATGGGAGACTACGACGTGTTTGCCAACGTTCTTGTGCTCACACCTCCCGACAAAGCCGCAGCCGTATACGACGCCACCGATGCATTCATAGACCCCGCACGTCATCTTGCCGCCGGCATCACCCACCTTCCGTCCGGCGCAGGCCTGCTGTACAAAGTGCTCGGCATGGAACCCGGTCCCGTCAAAGCCGCAGTACGCGATTTCTGCTCGAAAGTAAGGCTTGCCGTGAAACATCGCCCTATGCCCGATGAATTCCCCTGGCGGTAAAGCAAATCGCGCATTTTGCGAAAAAAACGTCAGTCATATTTGCATTTGAAACAATTTATGCCTAATTTAGGGGCGTATGATTGATGAGTTTCTGAAATATCTCGAATGCGAGGCCGGAATGTCGGCACATACCCTCCGCGCCTATGGTTCCGACCTGCGTATGTGGTGTGATTTCGCCGCACGCGGCGAGCAGCCCGACCTTGCGTCGGTCACGCTCGACGACCTGCGCGCATGGGTCATGCACATGGCTGCGGACGGCGCTTCGGCACGCACATTGCGCCGGCGCATACAATCCTTGCGCGCGCTCTATGCATGGGCGATGCGCCGCAAGGGGCTGCGCGTGAATCCGGCAGCGGAACTCACCCTCGCGCGCCTTCCTCAGGCGCTGCCATCTTTCATTCGACCAGACGAGACAGCTGCCGTGCTCGACACCGATGTCGACAGCTCTGATTTCGAGGCCGTGCGCAACCACACAATAGTGCTGCTGCTGTATGCCACCGGCATGCGCGCGTCGGAACTCATAGGCATGCGCGACGCCGACGTCGACACCGTCCGCCGCGAACTAAAAGTACTCGGAAAGCGTAATAAGGAAAGAATAATACCTTTTGCAACGGAAGTGCGACAACACATCGAATCATACCGTGCTTTGCGCGACCGCCTTCTCGGCTACACTCCGGAGTTTTTCGCCGTGCGGCCGTCAGGCGCCCCCCTTTACTATGGCCTGCTCAACCGCATCGTGCACGCCGCTCTCGACGGCTCGGTGCATGCGGCACGCCGCTCTCCCCATGTGCTGCGCCACTCATTCGCCACCGACATGCTCAACAACGGCGCCGACATCAATGCCGTGCAGAAATTGCTCGGCCATGCTTCACTCGCAACCACACAGGTGTACACACACCTTTCATACAGAGATTTACAAAACAATTACGAACTCGCACATCCACGTGCACAAAGAAAAGGAGGATAACATGGACATCCGTATTCAAGCCATCCACTTCGACATTGCCGATGCTCTGACGGCATTCATCAACAAAAAAGTAGAGCGCCTCGTGCGGCGCTACCCCGAAATAAGCGTTGCCGACGCCACCCTGAAAGTCGTGAAACCCGAAACAGCAATGAACAAGGAGGTTGTACTGAAAATCACCCTTCCGGGACATGAGGATCTCGTAGCAACCAAAGTGGCCGACACTTTCGAAGAAGCCGTCGACCTCGCGCTCGAAGCCCTCGACCGTCAGCTCGAGAAGCGCAAAGGCAAATAAATCCGTTTAAAAAGAATCATAGTCTGAGCCGGTGCCCCAAAAGGAGCGCCGGCTTCTTTTTATCGCCAGCGACATTAACGCCAAAAACACATAGGCCGCTACGACACCCCACACATCCAGAGCCACAGCGGCAGGTGCGGAAAGCATGGAAGCTCCCCCGGCCATAAGCGCGTACAATGCATCCGCAACGGCACCCAACAGGGACACATGCAGTCCCATGCACGACAGCCCGGCAAGCAGCAACGCAAGCACGTAAAACGGAACGAAGACAAAAGCCACAAGCACATTGGCCGGCAGAAAAAGCAGAGGCACCGCCCCGAAAACGGCCGCGACCACAGGAGCCGTGGCCAAAGTGGCTCCGACAGGCACAGCGGCAAGCGAGGCTGCATAATGCATGTGCGGCCATTCGCGTCTGTCGAACGGATTAAGCGGGCCGGCAAACGCAAGAATGCCGGCCACAGCAGCAAAAGAAAGCTGAAACCCTACGTCGTACAGAGCCGACGGACGCCACAGCAGAATCACTATGGCCGCCACAGCCAGAGAGTTGACAGGAGACGAATACCTCCCGATACAACGCGACACAAGCAGCAATGAAATCATGACAGACGCACGCATGAGCGACGCCGACATCCCCCCGAGCCACGCAAATCCCCACACCGCACATAGCACAACAACCACACGCAAGCGGCGGCCGCTCCGGCCCAAAAGCATAGGGCGCGTAAGCCACATGGCAAGCAGAGCCACTACACCGGCATGGAAACCGCTAAGCGCAAGCACATGCGCCATCCCCGCCCCACGGAAATCGTCGCGGATGTTTTGCGGAAGATACCGGCCGTCGGCCACCAGAGTGGTAGCAGCAAAGGCAGCCGCCGGACCGCTCAACGGAGATGCATATATACTTTCGGCAAGCGGAGTGCGGGCATCGGGATAACATACAGCAGGCGTTTCGTCAGCGGCAGCACCGAGCAGAATGCCGAAACAGAACGCCGCAGCCGCCGATGCGAAAAAACGCCCCGGCCGCCACACCCAAAGCACTACAGCCGACACTGCTCCGGCAGCGACTGAAAACAGCACCGCCGCCCCGGCTCCCGCAACGGCGATGCCGGCGGCAAGCCCGATGGCGGCGGGAAGTGCCGGGATGCGGCTGTAGGGAGCGCGCATCACTCAATGGTGTTGAGCACCACAAACAGCGAACTTACGCTGATGAGCACCCACAGCGCGACAGCCAGCAACAAAGGCTTCACACCCACCTGACGCACGGTCGAAGGCGACAGCGAAGCGCCTATGAGGAAAAGCGTCACAACCATGCCGCGGCGTGCCACCCATGTAAGCGCACCGGTGAGCCACTGCGGCAACGGCAGGTAAGTGTTGGCCACCATGGCCAATATGAAAATGAATATGAACCACGGAATCGACACCTTGCCGGAGCCGTCGCGGAATATAAACATCGTGGCCACGGCAAGCGGGATAATCCACAGCGCACGCGTAAGCTTGATAAGCGTTGCCACCTGGAGTGCCTGCTCGCCGTACACCTCGCCGGCACCCACCACGCTCGATGTGTCATGTATGGCAATAGCGGCCCATGTGCCGAACTGAGCCTGACTCATGTCAAGCATATGGCCCAAAGGCGGGAATATGAACAGAGCCACCGCATTCAGAATAAATATCACACCGAGGCTCACCGCCATCTCTTTCTCATCGGCGCGGAGCACCGGTCCGACGGCAGCGATGGCACTTCCGCCGCATATAGCCGTGCCGCTGCTTATAAGATAGGCCGTCTTACGGTTGATACGCAGCGAATAGCCGAGCAGAATGCCCAATGCCATGACTCCGACAACACTCACCACCGTGAACAGCATGCCGTCGGCGCCGCTGCGCAGCGATTCCTGAAGATTCATACCGAACCCGAGGCACACCACTGCCACCTGCAGCAGATATTTGGAACATTTTTTATTGAACGCAGGATAAGGATTCTTGCACGCGAATGCAAACACAAGACCTGCAAGCAGCGCCACAGGAGCCGTGACCACAGGCAGCCCCATCATGTCAAGAGGCAACAATATCACAGCTATTATGGCGATGTAGATGATTTTATTCATATGATTGATTATTACTATATTTACCTGTTTTCCTGCCAGATGCGCCACGACGCATCGGCCTGCAGACGAAGCATTTCAAGGCCGCCGCGCACAGCCGCGCCTCGCGATGCGGCAAGACGCATGAAAAGCGTCGGTTCAGGGTTGTACACGAGGTCGAAACAGACATGGGACGGACCGACGGCATCGTACGGAATCGCAGGTGCGTCTTCCGTGTGCGGCCACATTCCCAATGGCGTAGTGTTGACTATTATTCCGCATCGGGCAACAATGTCATTCGTCAGCCGGCGGTAGCACACACGTGCTTCACCCTCGTTCCTGCTCACAAACTGCGTGTGCACGCCCATCTCGTCCAAAGCCGCCTTTACGGCCAGTGAAGCTCCTCCTGTGCCGAGCACTAATGCCTGCCCCGGAACGGGGCGGTCGCCAAGAAGCCTTCGCAACGATTCTCCAAAAGCGGCAGCATCGGTGTTGTACCCTTTAAGCCTGCCGCCTGGCAGCACCGACACTACGTTCACTGCTCCAACCATGAGCGCCGAGGCGTCAAGCTCGTCAAGCAGAGGAATTATTTCCTGCTTATATGGAATAGTCACGTTGAAGCCGCACAACCCGGGACTGGAGGCAACAAGTCCCGGAAGATCTTCTATTTCAGGCAGCTCAAAGTTGATATAATCCGCTTTTATGGCTTCGCGCTCGAATTTTTCAGTGAAGTAAGAGCGTGAAAAAGAGTGGCCAAGCGTGCGGCCCACAAGCCCATATAACTGTCGGTTTGTCATTTCGGCTGCAAAGGTAGTCGTTTTTCCTTATGTGAGAAAAACTGAGCAGTTAAATTCTTGCAACATCTTCTAAGTAATAAAAGATCCACAGAATAAGAAGTGTCCCCCAAAAGTTTTGCAGCTGACTTTCGGGGGACATTACATATAATCTACTTCAATTATTTATTCCTGCGCTTGCTCCAGAATGCCGTCATGTCTTCCAGAGTCTTGCCCTTGGTTTCAGGCACAAGCTTGTATACGAATACCGCAGCCAGCACGCAAATGACACCATACAGGGCATATACGAACATATGGCCGAAACGCACTCCCATCGCACCGAGTTCTATGTTGTACATAGGCACGAATGTCGAGCTGACGATGAAATTGAAAATCCACTGGAAAGCCACGGCCACGGCCACGGCGGCGCCACGGATGCTGTTCGGGAATATCTCCGCGATGAGCACCCAGCAGATCGGGCCCCACGAGAACATGAAGCATGCGCTATACACCATGATGCTGACAACAGGCACTACAGGCGGCACGGCCACAAGATTGCTCAGAGCCACACCGGCCGCACCCACGGCCATACCTATCGAACCCCATATGAGCAGAGGCTTACGGCCGAGACGGTCGACGGTGAACACTGCCACAAGCGTGAACGAGATGTTGACTATGCCCATTATCACTGTCTGCATCATCGGGTCGCCCATGTTCATGGATTCGAAAATACGCGGAGCATAATAAAGCACAGCATTGATGCCCACAGCCTGCTGGAACACGCTCAGCATCACGCCGACGAATATCACCATCATGCCGAAGCTGAACAGACGTTCGGAACGCACCTCCACCGTGCTGCGTATCTCGGCAAGAATAGTCTGCGCGACCTTGCTGCCGTTGATGCGAGAAAGCACCTTCAGCGCCTGCGAGTCCTTGCCCACAATGGCAAGATAACGCGGCGACTCAGGCACGAAACAAACAAGGATGGTGAACAGGCCGGCAACGAATGCCTCAGAGCCGAACATGTAGCGCCATCCGGTGGCGATAGTCCAGGGATCGGAAGATGCCGAAACGGCATACAGTCCCTCGCCTATCTTCTCAATGACGGGATTGGTGTGCTCGCCAAGAATCAGGAAATTGACGAAATAAACCACCAGCTGACCGAAGATTATGGCAAATTGGTTCCACGACACGAGTGTTCCACGCATGTTGCTCGGCGCCACCTCGGCGATATACATCGGACAGATGGCCGAAGCCAGACCTACGCCTATGCCGCCAAGCACACGGTAGGCGTTGAAAGCCCACAACAGCGAAACGCCGGGCTTGCCGTATTCAAAGAACAGGAACTCGGGATAGTATGAACCGAGCGCGCTCAGAAAAAACATGACGCCCGCAAGGAAAAGCGAGCGTTTTCTACCGAAACGGGTAGCAAAAAAGCCGGATATTGCGCTGCCTATGATACAACCTATCAAGGCGCTCGAGCAGGTCACGCCGTGCATGCCGTCGGTGTAAACAAAGTCGGCGGCATTGAGGAAGAACGCCTGCAGGCCTTTCTCAGCTCCGGAAATGACCGCTGTGTCGTAGCCGAAGAGCAGACCTCCCAGCACAGCTACAAGCACAATGGAAAAAAGATATAGCTTACTGCCTTTTTCTTGATTTTTCATGGATTTATAACATAAAAATAGCGGAAGCCTAAGTCCCTTAAGTCCTTAAGGACATTAGGCTTCCGCCGATGGGTTAATCGCTTATGCGTACATGTTCACGATGGCCTCGTAAAGCTCCTGCTTGCC
>OFGE01001146.1_pt1 | contig 24961 bp, 26 predicted proteins | sample 1521681 | NCBI WGS metagenome assembly OFGE01 (sample SAMEA3504093, study PRJEB24116) | mouse gut metagenome | biome: mouse gut; feature: mouse-associated habitat; material: faeces | place: Denmark | collected 2011
GCGCTCAAAGTATATAAATTTCAAAAAAGTGTGACATATGATTGACTAACCTACACAGTTCCTTTTTATGAAAAAAACTTGACAGTTTACAATAATACATATAAAATAATATAGTAGGAAAAAAATACAATATAAATTATATAAATAATTAATTGAATTTATGAAATAATTTTGTTGTACATTGAAAATTTAATAGAAAGAGGTATATGTAATTATGAAAATAACTTTAATTATTATTGCCACTTTTCTAATCTCAGCTGTAATTTTTATACCAATAGGAGTATTTATAAGAAAGAAAATTGCAGAATCTAAAATTCAAAGTGCAGAAAAAGAAGCAAAAAGATTGATTGAAAACGTAAAGATAGAAGCCGAAAATTTAAAAAAAGAAGAATTGATTAGTGCTAAAGAAGAAGTATTACAAATAAGAAATGATTTAGATTTGGAGATTAAAGAGAGAAGAGGCGATATTCAAGCGCAAGAAAGAAGATTAATACAAAAGGAAGAAAATTTAGAAAAAAGAATTGCAGTTTATGATAGTAAAGAGAAAGACTTAGAAAGAAAAATGGCAGATAACGAGCAAAAAAGGCAAGACTTAGAAAAAATTTATGAAAAGCAAATGGAAGAATTACAAAGAATTTCAGGATTAACAGAAGAACAAGCTAAACAACAATTACTAAACGATTTAGATAAAGAGATATCTCAAGAAAAAGCACAATTAATTAGAGATTGGGATATAAAAGCAAAAGAAGAAGCAGTAAAAAATGCTAGAGAAATTGTAAGTTTTGCAATTCAAAAATGTGCTGCAGATCATACATCAGAAACAACAGTATCAGTTGTTTCACTTCCAAGTGATGAAATGAAAGGGAGAATTATTGGTAGAGAAGGTAGAAACATAAAAGCTTTAGAAACACTTACAGGAATAGATCTAATAATAGATGATACTCCAGAAGCAGTTATTATTTCTGGATTTGATCCATTAAGAAGAGAAGTTGCTAGAATTGCTATTGAAAAATTAATTGATGATGGAAGAATACATCCAGCAAAAATTGAAGAAATGGTTGAAAAAGCAAAAGAAGAAGTTGCAACTATTATAAAAGAAGAAGGAGAAAGAGCAGTTTTAGAAACAGGAGTAAATAATCTTCATCCAGATATAATAAAGCTAATTGGAAAATTAAAATATAGAACAAGCTATGGACAAAATGTACTAAATCATTCAATTGAAGTTTCTAATTTAGCAAGAATAATGGCTGAAGAATTAGGTATTAATCCTAAAATTGCTAGAAGAGCTGGATTATTACATGATATAGGAAAAGCATTAGATCATGATATGGAAGGAACACATATAGAATTAGGTGTTGAAGTTTTAAGAAAGTATAAAGAAAATGAAACAGTTATAAATGCAGTAGAAGCACATCATGGAGATGTTGAGCCACTTACTTTAGAAGCAGTGTTGGTACAAGCAGCAGATGCGATTTCAGCTTCAAGACCAGGTGCTAGAAGAGAAACATTAGAAACATATATTAAAAGACTTGAAAAACTTGAGGAAATTGCAGATTCTTTTGAGGGAGTTGAAAAATCATTTGCTATTCAAGCTGGACGTGAAGTTAGATTAATAGTAAAACCAGAAAAAGTTTCTGATAGTGACATGGTTATAATGGCAAGAGAAGTTGCTAAAAAAGTTGAAAATGAAATGGAATATCCAGGCCAAATAAAAGTAAATGTAATTAGAGAATCTAGAGTAATTGATTATGCAAAATAAATAAAAATAGAGCATTTTATGCTCTATTTTTTATTTATAAACTTGACAAGGTAAAGCTTTGAACGTATAATAGCTGTATTAAAGCATTTTTAGGAGGTCAAAAAAATATATGTATAAAAGCACATATTCTTTTAATAACAAATATGAAAATATTTCAGATGAACAGCTTATAGAGGAAATACGATTAGGAGACAACGAAGCACAAAATTATTTATTAGAAAAATATAGAAATGTTGTTAATATGAAAGCTAATCGTTTCTTTTTAATTGGTGCAGAAGATGATGATATGATTCAAGAGGGGATGATTGGGCTTTTTAAAGCAATTCAATCTTTTGACTTAGAAAAAAATAATTCTTTTAAAACATTTGCTAATTTATGTATAGAAAGACAATTAATAACAGCTATAAAAAGTTCTAATAGGCAAAAACATATTCCACTAAACTCTTATTTTTCATTAAATTTAACGGCATATGACGAAAATGAAGATACAGAAGTTATAGATATACTAGATGCAAATATAGTAGAAGATCCTTTAGAAACTATTACCAAAAGAGAATATAGAGAATTTATAGAAAATAAAATAGAACAGAATTTAAGTTCATTTGAAAAAAAGGTATTAAATAGATATATTCAGGGAGAAAGCTATATAGATATAGCTACAAGACTAGAAGCACCTGTAAAAGCTATAGATAATGCTATACAGAGAATTAGAAAAAAAGCTACTAAATGTTTAAATATTGAAGAATAGTAGACCAACACAATAGTTGTGTGGGTCTATTTTTTCTATAATAAGAAATTATTTTGTAATTCCTATAATATAAAACCTTTAGTAAATTTTTCAAAAATAAAAGTTGTTTTTTATTTTAATTGACATAACTTTGAACCTGCTATATAATATACTGTATAAAAAATAGGAGGTGTACTTATGTACCGGGAAAATATAGAAGAGACTTTCGAAACTAATAATAACAGAAAAATAATTATTGTATGTAATAACGGTAAAGGAATAAAAGATTTTAAAATCTTATTTCGGGGACAAAATTTTGTAAAAGTTAGGTATACTCTAACAGATGTTAAAGCACCAGTAATTCATATATATCAAAAGAGCATGAAAATAAAAAAAATTTCTCAAATTTTTTATGTGTTAGATTTAGAAAGCAAAAAGATTTTGAGAGTATCACTGATTAACAGAAGATATGCCAATTTTGTTAAAGGATACAGAAAGCCAGCAATTGAATTATGTTGCAATGAAAATATTAACATCAAAATTGAACCCCAAAATTATCGATACAATCAAATTAATGCCTATGATAAAGAAGGCAATAGAACACCAGCATTTTTATTAAATTTAATTGAACTAGAAGGAAATATGCCCGATACAGCTTTTTTCTTGGATTTCCAGAATGAAAGTGTACAAAAAGTAAAACAAATAATTTTTTTAAATTAAAATATAAATTATGGTATATTCATGATTTTATTTGTAGAAATAAACGAGCCATTATATAAATGGCTCGTTTTGTTAACATCAATGAAAGAGAACAGGAACATATACTATTAATAGCTATGCAATTAATAGTATATACTGAATTTATCAAATTGTGTACACGAACAAAGACAAGGCACATAACGTTACTAAAAAGATATAAAATTTTAAATGTGCTTTTTTTGTTCTAATTGTTTTTTTTATTTAGCAAAGTTTTATTATAAAATTAAAATAAAAAATATTGAAAAAGGAATTAAATAATGGTATACTAATTTTGCTAAATTATTAACAAGAAAATATGCCCTCTTAGCTCAGGTGGTAGAGCACTTCCTTGGTAAGGAAGAGGTCGGCGGTTCAAGTCCGCTAGTGGGCTCCAACATTAAGAGAACCTAAACGGACTTGAAAAGGACGGCCGAATGAAATGAGGCAAAAACAGTCTGGTAGACTGTTTTTAGGACGAGGCTCGGCAAGTCCGCTAGTGGGCTCCAATCGACAAAAAGGTAAAATTTCAAAAAAATTGAGATTTTGTCTTTTTTTATATTATAAGGAGTAAATATTTAAAATGACAATGCAGTAATACCAATACTTTCAAGGAGTGGCACTATTGAATTGTTACCCTTTTGTTACCCACCACATAGGTTTTAATAGGTTTATCGAAGGAAGAGTTTAGAAGAACATAATATAGTAAGTTATAAGGAATGAAATTTAGTATGAAAAAATTAATTATAATAACAGGTGTTAGTGGTGTAGGTAAAACTACTCTTGCACAAATTTTATATAAAAAGTTAGAAAACAGTATTTTATTATCATATGATGAATTTAGTGAAAAGATATATGATATTATAGGATTTAAAAATAAGGAACAAAAAAAGCATTTGTACTATTTAAAAATAGAAATGTATAAAAAATTAATAGAAGAATGTATGCAAAGAGAAGATGAAATAATAATACTAGAGAAACCATTTAAAATAGAATGGAACGATTTCTTAAAAAACTTAATAACTAAATACGAATATGAAACTTATACAATTAATATATTTGCTAAAGATTTCGAAACAATTTGGAATAGATTATCAAAAAGAGAAAGCTTAAAAGAAGAAAGGCATCCAGCACATTATTTAAACTCATATTATTACAATAAAAGAGATAAGTATAAACCATTTTTTGAATATCAATATAATACTTTAAAGGCAGAATATGATAATTTACTTTCAAATAGTATAAATTTAGGAAATGTTATAAATTTAGAAGATATTGAAAAAGTTAATATAGATAAACTTATAAAAAGTTTAATGCTATAATAAAAAAGAAAATTAATTTAAAGAGATAAATTTGAGATATGGTATAGCCAAATTTGTTACCCTTTTGTTACCCACCACATAGTTTTGTATAGGTTTTAACGAGAGGGGGAACAAATGTAGAAAAATGATAAAACATAGGAGGAAAATAGAAATGAGAGGTATTAGAGGAATTACATTGGTTGCATTAGTAATTACAATTATAGTGTTACTAATTTTAGCAGAAATAATTCTGAAATTCATATAATATAAAGTGTTTGGCAAATTTAACATATGACTTAGATTTAGAAATTTAATTTATACAGATAAGTTATACAGAGTAAATTAGAAAAATTACAAATTATAAGGAGTAATTGATGATGAATACAAATTATATTATTATAGGAGATAGCATTACATATGGAATTGGAGATTTTGAAAGTAGTGGCTGGGCATCAATGTTCAAGAGTTATATTGTTAACAAAGATGATTCAAAATCATGTAACAATTATGTTCATATTGCAGGCTTTCCAGGAGCTACAAGTTCAGATATTTTAGATAAAATTGATAGTATACTACAAGCATTTTTGCATAATGAATTTACAAATACAGTTATACTCTCTATTGGAGTTAATGATACTCAAGTTTTTAACGGGAAAACCAAAAGTACTATTGAAGAGTATAAAAGTAATATGCAAAAAATTATAACACATGTTACAGATAAAGAATGTAATTTAGTAATTTTAGGATTAACACGAATAGAAAGTGCTGATAAGTTTTTGTGGAAACCCAATAAATATTATGATAATAATATTATTTCTGAATATGACAGAGATTTGAAACTTATTTTAGATTATGAAACAGAATTGAAAGAATTGTGTCAGAATAATAAAGTTAAGTATATTCCAATGCAAGATACATTAGAAAATGATGATTTTATTGATGGTTTACATCCAAATCATAAAGGCCACAAGAAAATTTTTGAATGCGTTGTTGAAAATGTTAAATTACTATGATATAACATGCCCACAATTTAATAGACTTGTAGGCTTTACTGTGCAAGTTTATATAGGTAACTATAAACAATAACTATTGTAACAGGAGGAGATAATCATGAGTGATGTATTAGTAAAGATTGAAAAAACAGTTCCAATCACTATTTTCGAGTTACCCCAAATAAAATTGCGGGTAGATAATCTATTTAATGAAATAGAAGATGACATTAAAGTTAGATTTGATGAAGTTAAGGCTTTTATTACAAAAAGTGAGGCTGATAAAAGAATCTATGGTAAGATTGAGTATGATGAGATTGCTACCTTATTTAAGATTTTTTTCTATAAATCTGTCTTAAACGATGTAGTAGAAATGACATTTGAAGAGAATGATAAGTATGATGTTGTGAAAAATATTTTAGAAATACTCTCTTACGATAAGTTAAAGAAAGCTGTTTTAGGTGAACCGATGATTAATGGTTTTAAAATGGCTATAACAAATCTTCCATCAGATGGAGGACTTACTGCATGCTTGCATGGCGGTAAAATAATGTTATTGGAAAAGGAATTTCTGGGAATAAATGTACCCTATTAAATTATAATAAAAAGTTTGAGAGTGTTAAAAGTGGCTCTTTTGTTCTTTAAATAAATAAAAGTATTGATAAATTAGGAAAGTTATGGTAAAGTAAAAGACGATAAATTGGATTATATAAATAAAGAGAAAAGAATATGTGTTGTATATCTTTTTTCATAAAATAAAAGAATGGTGAGGATAAATATGAAAATAGGAATAGTTGGACTTCCAAATGTTGGAAAAAGTACGTTATTTAATAGTATAACAAAAGCAGGTGCAGAATGTGCAAATTATCCATTTTGTACAATAGAACCTAATGTTGGTGTAGTTAGTGTTCCAGATGAAAGAATTAATAAATTAGCAGAAATTTATAATCCACAAAAAGTTACAAATGCAGTTGTAGAATTTGTTGATATTGCTGGTTTAGTAAAAGGAGCAAGTAAAGGTGAAGGTTTAGGAAATAAATTTTTATCACATATTCGTGAAGTTGATAGTGTTGTTCAAGTTGTAAGATGTTTCGAAAATTCAAATATTGTTCATGTTGATGGATGTATAAATCCAATAAGAGATATAGAAACAATAAATCTTGAATTAATTTTTGCAGATATGGAAACAATAGATAAGAGATTAGATAGAGCAAAAAAACTATTAAAGGCGGACAAAAAATATCAATTTGAAATTGACACATTAGAAAAAGTAAAAAAAGTTCTAGAAGAAGGAAAATGCGCTAGAACATTAGAATATTCAGAAGAAGAAAAAGAAGTTTTAAGAGATAGCTTTTTATTAACAATGAAGAAAACTTTATATGTTGCAAATGTTTCAGAAGATGATTTGGAAAATCCAACTCAAAATGAGAATGTAAAAAAAGTTATTGAATATGCGAATAAAGAGGATGCAGAAGTTATTCCATTATGTGTAAAAATAGAAGAAGAACTAAGTATACTTGATAAAGAAGATAAAGAAGAAATGCTTACTGCACTTGGACTAGAAGAATCTGGATTAGACAAACTAATAAAAGCAAGTTACAAATTATTAGGATTAATGTCATTTTTAACAGCTGGTGAACCAGAAGTTAGAGCTTGGACTATAAAGATAGGTACAAAAGCACCACAAGCAGCTGGAAAAATTCATTCTGATATAGAAAGAGGGTTCATAAAAGCAGAAGTAATCTCTTTTGATGATTTGATTAATAATGCAAATGGATCAATGGTTCAAGCAAAAGAAAAAGGACTAGTTCGTCAAGAAGGAAAAGAATATATAATGCAAGATGGAGATATTGTTTTATTTAGATTTAATGTATAAAAATGTAACAAAAAGAAAACAAATGTTACATTATGATTACAAATGCAAAAAATGTTAAAAAAACTTGCATTAAAAAAAAACTATATGTTATAATATGAACAGATGTTAAGTAATAGGGAGATGGAAAAATGATAAAATTAAGAAAAGAAAAAATATTAGTTAGTTTAGTACTTGTTGCAGTAATTGCATTAGTAATGGGAAATGTTACTTCTTTGGCAACATCAATAACAGCAACAACAAATTCAAATACGACAGAAAATACAAATTCTGCTTTATCAACAAATAATACAGCTAACACTAGAGCTACAGATGCTATATCTGCTGGTGTAAATACTTCATCAAACAATAAAGCAAATACTTCTAGTAATACAGCAAATACAAATGCAACTAACAATGCTACAAATAAAAACGCTACAAATACTAATACAGAAAAAAGTAAATTACCTTATGCAGGTACAAACGGAACAGTTATATTTGTTGTTATAGCTCTTGGAGTTTCAGCAATATATGCTTATAAGAAAGTTTCAGATTATAATGTTTAATAAATAAAATAGGAAAGAGACATACAACAGTATGTCTCTTTTGGTTTAATAGCAAATGCAATAATTTTTGTTACTAAACTAAAAATTATAATTAATTTTGTAGAATTATATAGATTTTGATATGCAAAATTTAGATTAAGTGTAAAATTCTTATTATATGTATAAAAAAATATCTTTAAAGTGTTGAATTTAACATAAGATTTTGGTATAATAGCTTAGAATTATTTTACAAAAGATGCAAATAATGTTTTTATTTGTGTCTTTTTATTTTATTGTGAGGGAATTAATATGTTATTTATAGAAAAGATAGAACAAAAAAGAATATATATAATTGGGACTATTGTAATTTCTATATTAATAGGAATTATTTATGCAAATTTTTGTGCTCCTAAAACTTTTATTTCTTCAACATCTGTTTTATTATTAAAAAAAGAAGATAATAGTAATAAGGAATTAGAAAATAAGGGGACTATTGAATTAACAGAAAATTTAATGTCAACTTTTGAAGAAATAATAAAAAGTGATTTAAATATAGAAATAGCAAAGAAAACATTAAATTTAACTGAAGAAATATCAAGTAAAAATATTTCTGTAAAAAGAATAGCTAATTCAGATACTTTTCAAATACGTGTTAAATCATATAATTACGATAATGCAATAAATATAAATTCAGAAATTGTAAAAAGTTTTGGGAATAAGATAAAAGCAATGAATAGAAATACAGAACTTTACATAGTGGATTCTGCGCATATAGTAAATTCTAATAATATAGATTTAATTATATCTTGTGTAATAATTAGTTTAATAATTGGTATTGGTATAGATTTAATATATATAGTATTTCTAATGCAAATCGAAAAAAGTATAAAAAATGATAAAGATATTGAAAGTAATTTTTCATTAATAAATTTAGCTTCAATACCAACAAAAAACATAAAGAAAAAAGCAAACATAGAATTAATATCTTCTGAAGAAGAAAAAACAATTACTAATAAAGCTTTCAAAAAGCTAAGATCTAATGTTCAATTTTTAAATGTAAATAGTAAAGCCAAAAATATTATTTTATTAACAAGCTGTTCAGAAAGTGAAGGAAAAAGTTATGTATCAGCAAATTTAGCAATAACTTATGCCAATAGTGGAAAAAAAGTTATTTTAATTGATACAGACTTAAGTAAAGGAAATCAAGATAAACTATTTAATTTGCCAAATAATATGGGACTTTCAAACTTTTTGGCTAACTTAGATATGAGCGGAGTAGAAATAAAAGAAAGAATAAATAGTTTTATAAGAGAAACCACTATAAAAAATTTAAATATTATTACATCTGGTACAGTACCACCTAATTCATCAGAATTATTAAGTTCTAATAAATTTACACAAATGTTAAAAGATTTGGGAGTGTTTTATGATGTTATAATATTAGATGGTACAAAAATATTAAATAAAATAGATAGTTTAATTCTTTCAAGATATGCATCTTCAGTAATTATAACATCAGTAGCAAATAAGACTAAAAAAGATGATTTATGGAAGGCAAAGAAAGACATACAAAATGTTGGTGGAAGAATAATTGGTATAGTTTTAAATAAAGTAAAAATGAAAGATGAGACAAAAAAGCAAAAAATTTATACTTTATTTAAATCTATTAAAGAAAAAATAGAAAAATATATAAAAACATTAAAAGAAACTAATACACAAAAATTATTGACAGAATCTACTAGAAAAGATACAAATATAGAATCTTCAATACAAAATGAAAATAAAATTATAGCAAATGCTATAATTGATGAAGAAAAAGAAAATATAAAAGAAAATGAAGATAAAACAAAAACAGAAAATAATATAAATGTAAAAAATGAAATAAAAGAAGATGCTATATTAAATAAGCAAGATAGTAAAGAAGATATAATAATTTTAGATAAAGAAGAAATTGAGGCTGTAAAAACTAAAAATGATAAGCAAAATGAAATAACAGAAGAAAATAAGGTTTTAGAAATAATTAAAACAGTAGAAAAAACATTAATAAATTGCAAAGATAAAATTATGAACTTTTATAAATCTTTAAAAAAGAATTTAAAAAAAGAAAAAAGCGAAACGGATGTAAAAGAAAAAAGTGAAATAGATGTAAAAGAAAGCGAAAAAACATCTGAAAAAAGTAAAGAAAAAGTAAATACAAATAATTTAAACGAAAATGATAGTTCAAAAAGTAATTTAAATAAAGAAAATACAGTACTAGTTATTGTAGATTCTAATAACGAAATATGTAGAGCGTTTTCTACAGAATGCTATACAGAAAAATTAGTTAGAGGACTAGATAAAACTGATGGATTTATAAAAGCACAATATTCTTCATATCTATTAAAGAAAAGAATAGAAGCCTTAATGTTAATGTATTCTTTAACTAAAAAACAAGCAAAAAGAATAGACCCATTGATATATTCAACTTTAGTTGAATATGATGATGCAATAGTTCTTCAAGAAAAGAAAGAAGGAAAAAAGGCAGAAGCTTATGTACTTTGTATGGCTAAAGAATATGAAAAAGCTGAAGGAGAAAGTAGAAAAGAATATATAAAAAAATGCAAATCTTTAAGAAAAGAAGAATTATATAATTTGGGGATTGAAATTGAATATAATATAGAATCATTATGGAAAACTAGTAAAATGAAATTAGTAGATAAGATAGTAATGAACAATTTTGCTAAAATATATGGTGTAAATAAAGTAGAAAATAATTATTACGATGAAGAAAATACAACAAATAATTATAATATAAATGAAAAAAGCCAAAAAACTAATTTTGTAGAACTAATAAAAAAAGTAAATCCTATTAAGAAAATTGAAGAAGTAAAAAATAATATAGTAAATGTAGAACCAGTAAAAATAAAATCTGTAAAAGAGATTGCTGAAGAAGTAGAAAATGAATTAAATTCTAAAAATAATCAAAAATTAGAAAATAGTTTTGATATAAATTCAAATTTTTCTGAAATAGTGATAAACGAACCAAATGAATATTACGATATTGAAATGCAAAAACAAGAGCAAAGAAAAGAAGTAGAAGTATTTAAAAAAATTCAAAAAGAGAAAAATGCTAAAAAAAGAAAAGAAGAAAAAGATAAAAGAAGACATAGAAGAGAAAAAAAGATTAGAGAACGTGAGCAACAACGTAAAGCAAAAGAATTGGAACGTGAAAAAAAGATGGAAGAAGCCCGTATAGAAGAAGAACTTCTTGTAGATAATTTATATCCTAAAACTAAAAATAATAAAAATTTATAAAATCATAAATCGCCGAATGTAATATGCTTTCGGCGATTTGTTTTTTTTGTAAGAAGTTATACACAGCAAAAATATAGACAATCTGATTGTACCTAAATTTTACCATGTAAAATTTGGTACACAAAGAAAAAAGAGGAAAATCTGTTCTTTTTTGTTCTAAAAAAGCCAAATTTATTGTTAAAAATGTTGAAATTGTTAAAATATATTTATATAATATTATTAATTGTAAAAGGGCAAAATAATTTTGTTAGGAGGGACAAATGACAGATTTATCATATCCAGAATTATGTGGATTAAAAGCAAAAGCATCTGTAAATTTTAGCTTTAAAGGTGGAGATAAAAAAATTAGAAGTTTAGATGATTGCGGAGTTCAATTGGAAAAAATGAGAACTTTAGCTTGTGAGTTACAGCTTAGAAAAGCAAAAGATCCTACAAGTGTAAAATTAAGTATGGATGAATTATTAAATTCTGACGAATTAAAAAAAGTTTATGTAATTCCATTAACTTTAAAAAATGGACAAGAAGTTACAGCAATTGTTGATAAGAGTGGTAGAGGAATGGCACTTGAATTAAAAGATGAAGTAGGTAAATCTACTAATTTTATATTATCAGATAGACTAAAAAGTGAGATAACAAAAAATCCTAAAGAAATAGAAAAAATGCTTACATCTGAGGGACTTGCAAAACATTTAAATTTAGAATCTATATTTGTTCCTGAAAATATAGATGAACTATCAGAAGGAATTGTTAATAAAAACTTAATACCTACAAAACAAGAAGTTGAAGATAAAGGAAAAGTAAAAGAAGAAGAATACGATCCAGAAAAAGTAAAAGGAAAAGATGCTCCTGAAAATGCTAAAGAAGCAGAAAAGGAAGAAGTTGATTTAGAAGAAGTTGCAAAAACTGTTGGTACTACCAAAGAAGCTTTAGAAAAATTTATAGAAGCAGAAGGAATAAAAGATAAAAACCAAATAAAAGGAGTCAAAGCTTTAAGTGATATAGAAGGATTAGAAGCTTTACTTGGTCAAAAATTACCAGAACAAAATTCAACTGTATTAATTGTAAAAACAGAAGGAACTTTAAATAAAGATGATGGATATATAATAAATACAGATGGAAATACATTGTTAAAAAGACAAGATAATGTTAATAATGTTGCAGAAGAATTAGTTCCAGAACATGCTTGTTCTGAAACTATAAAAAATGTCAAAGAGACAAAAACTACTAATAATATACAATATATCGAATATACAAATTCAAATAATCAAAATATGAAACAGCAACTAGATAACACAAACGGAAATACTCAAATAGATATGGTTAAATACGCACAAAGTAAAATAGAATATTTAAAAATGAAAAGAGATTCAGCAATAGAAGAACTTAATGCAGGTCAATGTAATAGTCAATCTGAATATTTAACCAAAATTGCAGAAATACAAGATACTTATAAAATGGAATTAGGTGACTTACAGGCTCAAACAGGAGTTAATATACAAGATGTTTATGGGGATGCAGAAAAAGAAGCAGAAAATACTTATAAAGAGGCAGGAGTAGAAGAAGTAAAAGAAGATGCAAAAGGAGTAATTAGTGTTGTAGGAAAGGCAGTTGCAACTGGAGCTGTGATTGCAGGAGTAGCACAAGGTGTAAAAGGTATTAATGGTAAAACAATTTCAGAAAAAAAAGATGAAACTAAAGATGATAGAGATCCAAGAGAACAACATGAAATTTCTCATGATGAAGGCAGAATTCCGCCATGGATGCAATAATAAATAAAATTAAATATAGATTATAATAGTAGAAGGAATAGAAATATGGGAAAATTATTTGTAATAGATGGAACAGATGGTAGTGGAAAACAAACCCAATTCGATTTATTAAAAAAACATTTAGATGATGAAGGAATTGAATATAAAACTGTTAGTTTTCCAAATTATGATAGTCCATCATCATCACTTGTAAAAATGTATTTGTCAGGGGAATTTGGAGAAAATGCACAAGATGTTAGTCCATACATTGCGTCTACATTTTATGCAGTTGACAGATATGCAACTTTTAAGAAAGAATACCAAGAGTATTATGATAACGGTGGAATAATTCTTGCAGATAGATATACCACTGGTAATATGGTTCATCAAGCAGGAAAAATTAAAAATGAAACAGAAAGAGAAAAATTCTTAAATTGGCTATTTAATTTGGAATTTGATATATATGGATTACCTGTACCAACAAAAGTATTTTTCTTAAATATGCCACCAGAAAAAGTAGCAGAACTTATAAAAAACAGAAAAAATAAATTTACACATGACTCTAAAAAAGATATTCATGAAAGAGATCCTAAACATTTAGAAGATGCTTATAACGCAGCATGTAGTTTAGTTGATAAATATAATTGGAGTGAAATAAAATGTGTTAAAGAAGATAAAATAAGAACTAGAGAAGATATTCACAATGAAATATACAATATAGTATATAAAGAAATACAAAAGAAATAAAACTCATGAGGTTAAAGTATGAGAGGAAAGATTGTTAATTTATGTATAGGGTTTATGAATTTAATATATGGAATATTAATTATATTTTTTACTATATATGTTCCACAAGATAAGACCCTACTTACAGTTCAAGAAAATTATGTTGTAAAATATATACTTTTGGCAATATATGCCGTAATGTTTACTATATCTTTAATTAATATAGTACAAAGCTATAATCATAGAACAGATACAACATTTAATACTGCATATATAATTGGAGTATTTTCATTAAGTTTTATATTCATAAAATCTCCAATTATAGCTATTTTTAGTATAATTACAGGTTTGGTTGTTTTATACAAAAGCTTAAAAGAAAATCTTGTAGAATTAAATAGTACAACAGGAATTTCAATTTCAATAGTTATAATGTCTGTAATAGTTATTATAGGTATTATATCTTTTAAATATGCAGATATAGGAGAACGTATTAAAAATAATGAAAATAAAGATGAGCTTGCATATAAAGTAGATTATTTTAAATATGTTACTGAATTAGATATTACAGAACCATATATAAATGTAAAAAAAGATGGGAAATATGGTTATATAAATCAATATGGAGATGTTGTAATAGATTTTATTTATGATTATGCTAGTCCATTTATAAAAATAAATATGTATAACAAAGATTTTTATATAGCTTTAATGTGTAAAGATGGAAGTTCATATATAAAATTAAAAAATGAAAGAGTAGTAATGTCATATAGAAGTGAATCAAATGATGATAATTACGAAGCAAAACTTAAAGAATTAGAAGATATTTACAATGGTACTTTAGGTCAACCAGGTAAAATGGAATATGAAATTGCATTAATATCAGACAATATAAGTAAAGCAAATGTGTATCCAGAAATTACATCAGATTATACATTTAAATATGATTATAATGATGAATATGATTTAATTGTTACTCAATCTAATATGGGACTTGGAGATAAATATGAATTTTGTAAAAAATCAGACCCAAATATAAAAATTGAATTAGAAACAAGCAATTTGGACTACGATTCTAAATATTTATATTTATATTCAAATGGATATATTCCATTTTTTGAAACAAGCAAAAGAGTTCAAGGATGGTTTACGAATTATGGTATGAAAAATAATATGACTGGAAATGCTCAAATATTAGATTTTTTTGGAGATAGAATTTTATTAAGAGATTATAATAATAATACAATATATTTTATAAATCCAGAAAATGGAGAAATGCTTTCAGAATCATACAAAGATATATATGTATGTAATAATGATAAATATATTGTTAGAAACTCAGATAATTTCTTAAAAATTATTGATAATGAATATAATAAAGTATTTGAAAAAGAATTTGCAACAATTAATCCTAGATTAATTGCCATAAATTTGTATTTAACATCAGATACATTAGAAAATATAGAATTTAATGATTATGGTTTTGCAAATACAATAAATTGGTCAATTATTAATGAAAATGAAGAAACAATTTTAGATGGTATAGAACAGATATATGATTTATATTTTAAATTACCAACAGATAAAAGTATTAAAGAAGATAATTACTTACAATTTGTAGAAAATGTAAAAAAACTAAATTATAATTTTGTGGGAGACAAATTTTATATGATAGGAAAGTAGAACATTTTTATTATATAACTCTTAGTAAATTAATCATATTTCTTAGATTAGAAATATGAAATAAATTACAGATAAACTGTACAAAGGAATTCATTGTAGTTTCAACAATGCAATTGAATATAAGCTATACACAAATTTATTAGAAAATATGAATTTTTAAGGTTGTTTTTTTAAAAATTAATTTTTTTTATAAAAAATAAATAAATGCAAATAATAAAAATAGAGTTAAAAAAACTCTATTTTTATTGTTTGGAGGGTAATTATGGATCAAAAAATAAAATGTACAGTAGAAAGTTGTAAGTATAATAATTGTGATAATGGATTATGCGAATTACATCAAATTGAAGTTCAAGCATGTCCAGGATGTTCTAATGGAAGTGCTAAAGATGAATCAATGTGCGGAAGCTATAAATGTAAGTGCCATTAATCATATTTTTATTTGTGGAATTAGATTTATTTAAAAAGTAAATGATTTTTGCAGTTTAAGTACTTCTGTATTTATTTTTTATAAATATAGAAGTACTTAAAAAATATTATAAATCTTATTGAAGTTAAGTTTAGTACATAAATAAAAATTAATTTTTAAATTTTATTGACTTGACATAGGACAATTAAGATTATAAAATGTAGAAAATAAAAAGAATTAAGGAGGAAATTATTATGCCATTAGTAACAACAAAAGAAATGTTTGAAAAATCAATGAAAGAACATTTCGCTATAGGAGCTTTTAATATAAACAATATGGAGTTTATACAATCAATCACAGATGCAGCAGAAGAAGCTAAATCACCAGTAATTTTACAAGTTTCTTCAAGTGCTATAAAATATGCAAGAATAAATTATTTAATAAAGATGGTAGAAGCAGCAGTTGAAACAACAACAATACCAATCGCTCTTCACTTAGATCATGGTCCAGATTTTGAAACTTGTAAAATGTGTATAGATGCTGGATTTACATCAGTTATGATTGATGGTTCAAAATATGATTTCGAAGAAAATGTCGCTTTAACTAAAAAAGTTGTTGATTATGCTCATTCAAAAGGAGTTGTAGTGGAAGCTGAACTTGGAAAATTAGCAGGAGTTGAAGACGATGTTAATGTATCAGAAGATGATGCTAGATATACAGATTCAGAACAAGCATACGAATTTGTTCAAAGAACAGGATGTGATTCTTTAGCTATAGCTATAGGAACAAGTCATGGAGCATATAAATTTAAAGGAGATGCAAAACTAAGATTTGATATATTGGAAAAAATTAAAGAAAAATTACCAAATACACCAATAGTTTTACATGGAGCAAGTTCTGTTATACCATCACTTGTAGATATGTGTAATAATAATGGTGGAAATATCCCAGGTGCAAAAGGTTGTCCAGATGAAATGCTAAAACAAGCTGGAGAAACCGGAGTTTCAAAAATAAATGTAGATACAGATTTAAGATTAGCAATGACAGCTCAAATAAGAAAAGTATTTAGTGAAGAACCATCAGTTTTTGATCCTAGAAAATATTTAGGTGCAGCTAAAGAAGAAATAAAAGCTACAGTAGCACATAAAATTAAAAATGTGTTTTGTTCAGCAAATAAGGCTTAGGATATAGAAATATTGCAAAAGCTTAATCTAAATGAATATATTCTTAAAGCAGCACAATTATATGGATTAACATATGCTGAAATTAAAGCATTAGAAAAACATTTAAATGGAAAAGTACCAAATGATTTTATTGTTAGAAGATGTCAACCATTATTTAGATTATATAGTATATATAATAGTGAAAAATATAATGAGTATATAGATCCTGATGAAAATGGTATTATAAATTTAAATGATTATGCTTTCGAAATTTCTAAAAGAAGACTTGCTGATAGCAAAATAGGAAAATTTTGGCTTATAAGCTCAAATTTAGATTCTTATTTAGCAACAATACCAGCAAACATGTCTTCTGAAATACTTCCACAATACTTAAATATTTCAGAAAAAAATAATTTTTTGATTCCACAATTAGCAAGACAAATAGGGATAGATGCTACAATATACTATAAAGGTGAAAATTCAAATCATATTGAAGGATATAAAGAATTTCACTTTACTAAAAATTTTATACATGATAAAGAAACATTAATTAGAGGAAGCGCTTTTATTAAAGATAAGCAAGATAAATTAATGTTGGATTTTAACAATATTTTAGAAGAAACAGATAAATATGTAAAAAGACACTATAGAAAATATAAGTTGCCACAAGAAGAATTAGAAAATACAAGAAGAGAAATTAGAGAAGGTTTAATAAAACAAACTTTATTTAATAAAATTGTATTTAATGAAAATGAATCAAATGAAAAATGGGGGCTAATAATTGGAGAAGACAATAGATTAAGACTAGCACCATTATTTAGTTACGATTTTTGCGCTAATGTTCAAACTATTAATAAGACCCAACATCGAGTAGTCAGAAAAAATAAGGAATATATAGAAGACTTTATTCTTGAATATTCAAAAGAACCGTGGTTTAAAAAATGGATTGAAAATGCTGTTTTAAATTTAGATTTGGATAAAGCGATATTAGATATGGAAAGAATTACAGGAGTAACATTAACAGATCAAGAAAAAGATTATTATAATTTTTCAATTATGGAAAAAATGCATTCAAAAATCGTAAATGTTAGTGACCTAAATTATAATGAACAATTAGTTGTTCAAGAAAAGAAGAAAAATCTTACCATGAGAGATAGATTTAATAGAGTAAGAAAAATAATGCATGATAAAAAAGTAGATATGTCATATTTAGTAAAGCGTGTAACTAAAGGCAATAAAGATGATAATGAAAGATAATAAAAACCTAATTTAGATTTATTTTCTAAATTAGGTTTTTTCTTATTTAGTAAAGAGATTTATAAAGTAAATATAAATGAAAATTTGAAGTAACCTTTGTTTAATCAATATTTGCTTTTAGAATATAATATTATATACAAGTCTACTTTATAAATTTTAATTGTTTTTGATTTATTAGTAACCATTATTTTTTAATGCTCTATTTATTTTTCGTTCAGCATCCTTTTTGGCTATATCTTCACGTTTATCGTATAATTTTTTACCTTTTCCAATTCCAAGTTCAATTTTTACTTTGTTACCTTTAAAGTACATTTTAATAGGAACTATAGAAACACCTTTTTGTTTTATCATTCCAAATAATCTATTAATTTCACGTCTATTTAATAAAAGTTTTCTCGTTCTTAGAGGATCTTTATTATATATATTTCCAAATTCATAAGGGCTTATATGCATTCCATATATGAAAACTTCTCCATTTTTTATATTTACATAAGTATCTTTTAAGTTTGCCTTTCCATTACGAATTGATTTTATTTCAGTTCCAGTAAGTACTATTCCAGCTTCTAAAGTACTTTCAATAGAATAATTATGATATGCAGTTGGGTTTTTAGCAAGTATTTTTTCCATACAAAATTCCTTTCCAAAATATATTAATAAATATAACATATTTTTAAAAGTTACGCAAACGATTATTTTAAGGCGAATATATTTTTTAGAAAATTTTATTACAGATTGTTTATACTTTAATTATATACTATTTGAAAATAAAATTATAGCTAATGATATAATTGATGAAGAAAAAGAAACTATTTACAATGTACTTGAACATATTTATTTTAAATTTATAAAAATAGTATTAGGTATAAAATATTGTGATTGACAATTATGTAAATCTGCAGTATAATAAATATGTTGCAAAAAATAGAAACTATTATAAACAGGAGGAAAAAAATATGAGCGATTTAAGTTTCGAAGAATTTTTGGAAGGGTTTGCGGAAGCTATTGGCGAAAGTATAGGAAAAGATTTAGAGGCGGCAGAAAAAGACGAAATGGAGACATCTCGGGAGGATGATTTAAGCCAGCAGGAAAATGCTGAAGAGGAACTCGGAAAAATTTTTGCAGAGATTTTTAATCCTGCAGATATTAGCAGAAAGCTGGAGGAGGCACAAAGAGAAGAAGAAAAAAGGAATGCGGCTCTCCGTGCTACTATAGTAGAAGTATTAGAGGAAATACAGAGAATGATGAAAAGAAAAGCTTGCAGAATTTCCTTTAATGTCGATGAAATTGCCGAACTTGAATCAAAAAATCCGGAATTTGCCGAAGCAACTAAAGAAGGTTTTTCTGAAGAAGAAATCAGAAAGATGATTGTGAGTAGTGCTGATTGCATTATTGAAAACTTGGATCTTAAGCGTTTTAAGAATTCTTATGCTATTATGTTGCTGAGAATTTCCGGAAAACTAAAAGGTGATTTTCCCAAGTTAACTGGTGAAAATGTATATGAGTATCTTAAAGAAAATGGAGTGACAGATCAATTACGGGAACCGGAGGTTAAGAAAGGCATCATTTTTGCTGAGGCAGTAGAAACAGTTGTAAAAGCAAGAACAATTTCTTTCAACAATGCAATTCGGAAAACAATTGCAAAGTTCAATTCGGGAGGAAAAATTGCGGACATGGAAACTGATTCTGAGTTTTTTAGAATTATTAATAAACTTATTAATTTGTATCTGGAAAACGAAGGAGAAATTGTAAACGCAATACTCAAGCGTTTGTAATGGTAAATTAATAAAATTTTAAAAATGAAAAAGTCATCTCTGAGTTGAGATGGCTTTTTCATATAATAATTTAATCAATTCTTGAAATAATAACAATATGAATCAAATTCTAGTAAATAAGCAAAAAAATAATAAAATTAAATATATATTTAAAGTTCAATTTATTATATCTATTGTTATTGCAATTATATTGATTGGATTTGTTTTATTAAATTATAATAATGAAGAAAACTTAGAAGAATTATCTAAAGTAATAAATAAAAAGATTGAAATTGCATCAGTTTATAATATAGAAAAAGTAAATATTGAAAGTGATAGTCAAATTCTTGGAAAAATATATATTGATAAAATAGATTTAGAATATAGCATTTTTAAGGATATAAATGAAGAATACTTAAAAATATCTCCATGTAAATTTTATGGTGTAGGTCTTGGAGAAAAAGGGAATATTTGTATTGCTCGGACATAATTATAATGATACTAGGTTTTTTAGTAGATTAGACGAACTTAAAATAAATGATAAAATAAAATTGGTAAATTTAAAAGGTGAAGTTTTTGAATATATAGTTTTTGATATTTTTGAAACAAATGATGATGATATGTCTATTTTAAAATCAACTAAAAATTTTGAACTTACTTTGCTTACTTGCAATAATTCTAATAAAAAAAGAATTATTGTTAAAGCATATATGAAAGAGTATTGAAAAAAGAGTAATATAGTAGTAAAATATATGATAACATAAAATTCATATAATAGAATTTGCATGTATATTATAATATAAAAATAGAAAGAGGAATTAAAATGAATGATAAAATTAAAAATCCAATAGTAACAATAGAAATGGAAAATGGAGGAATTATAAAATTAGAACTTTATCCTAAAAAAGCTCCAGAAACAGTAAATAATTTTGTAAATTTAATAAATAAAGGTTTTTATGATGGACTATTCTTCCACAGAACAATACCAGGATTTATGGCACAAGGTGGAGATCCAGAAGGAACTGGAATGGGTGGACCTGGATATGGAATAAAAGGTGAATTTAAAGATAATGGTGTTGAAAATACAATATCACATCTTAGAGGAATTGTATCTATGGCTAGAAGTAGTATGCCAAATAGTGCAGGTTCACAATTTTTTATAGTAACTGATGATTCAACATTTCTAGATGGTCAATATGCAGCATTTGGTAGTGTTTTAGAAGGAATGGAAGTTGTTGACGAAATTGTAAAATCTAGAGTTATTACTAGAAGTCCTTTTGGAGGAGGAAAAGATAGACCAGTTGAACCACCAGTTATGAAAAAAGTAACAGTAGAAACTTTTGGAATAGAATATCCAGAACCAGAAAAAATGTAAGGAATGAAAAATTTGAATATATATAAAAGTTTAAATGAAATAATTACATATATAGAAGAAAACTTGGAACAAGATATTAACTATAGTAAAATGGCTCAAATAATGACAACTAATGAATATACAATGAAAAAGGTCTTTCAATTGCTTACTAATATACCAATTTCAGAATATATAAGAAATAGAAAATTATCTAATGCTGGTTTTGATTTATATAAAAATAATGAAAAGATAATTGATGTAGCAATAAAGTATCATTATGATAATCCCACATCTTTTTCAAGAGCATTTGAAAAATTTCATGGAATAAAGCCAAGTAATGTAAAAAGCAATCCTAATAAATTAAAACTTTTTCCTAAATTAGAATTTGAAGAAAATATTAATGAAATAAGTAATAATATGGAATATAGTATTGTCGAATTAGAAGAAAAAATTCTTTATGGAAAAGGGATAAAAACAGCATATAGTACAATACAAAAAGATGCACCTAATTTTTTCTCTAAAATGAGAAAAAAATATTTTAGTAAATATGGAGAAATTGATTATGGAATAGTTATGTATGAAGAAAGATTTGAAAGTAATCAATTTGAATATTGGATAGCTTATGAAAAAGAAGTAGAAGATTTCGAAAAAATACTTATTCCAAAGAGTAAATGGCTTAAGTTTGTTATAAAATCTCAAGAACCTTTAGATATACAAAAAGTATCTCGAGCATTTTATGAAAAATTCATTACAAGTTCAAAATTTAAATTAAGACCATTACCAGAACTAGAATATTATTATGATAATATAACAGAATTTTTAATTCCAATTGAGGATTAATTATACAAAATAGTAACTGACTTTTTTATATAATAAAAAGTCAGTTTTTTTTTACTTAAAGATTATATAATAATAGCGGGTGAGTATTATGAAAAAAGGAAAAATGTTTGAAATCTTTTTTACAACAGATTATGTTACAGAAGAAAGCTGGTTAAATTTTATATTATATGTATCAAAATTAAATGGATTGTTTATTCCATGGAAAATATATGTGAAATTTGAGAAAAATAATATAAGATATTTTATAAAAACTAAAAATGATATGCCAACAACACTTACTAATTTAAATGATTTTTTATTGCAAAAAATTGAAAATATTAATTTTAAGCAAAGTTTATTTTATTTAAAATCCCTTTATATTGTTACTAATAAAGAAAAAAGTATTATTGATATATATGATAAAAATGAGAGTAAATATTGTAAAAAAATGGATATAGCACAAATAAAAATTATTCCTTTAATAAATAAGAATTTTTTATATTCTTCTTTTGCCATTTTTAAAAAGAAAAATAAACAAATTTTTAAAAAGTTTTTATTTAATATTCCTAATCAATTTTTAAGCATAGATTTCTCCAAGCATACAAGATTTTTATATAGAAAAGATATTAAAAGATACTTGAATGTTGAAAAAACAGTAAAACTTTTTGAAAGTGATAATAAAAATGGAATTCTAAAAATAGATGCTTTTCCGTATTTACAAGATGATTATTTTCTTAATTTAAATAAATATGATTTTGATAAACATTCTCTTGTAATAGGAGGTTCACGGAACTGGAAAATCTAAATTATTAAGTCTTATGGTTAATAAAATTTATGATAATCCAGAATATAGAATGAAATATAAAATAGTAGTAATAGATCCACATAGTTCTCTTGAAGAAGATATTGGAGGTTTAGAAAATTCAACAGTTATTGATTTTCAAACCAATAAAAATAGTATAGATTTATTTATGAATTCTAAAAATAATATTGTTTCAGAAATTGAAATTTTAATAACATTATTTAAATCTTTAATGGATAATGAATATAATTCAAAATTGGAAAGAGTATTAAGACATAGTTTATATCTTCTTATTTATATAGAAAGAGTAAATTTAAAAAATCTTAGAGATTTAATAAGTGAAACTGAATTCAGAAACAAAATTATTAATAAATATAAATCTATTTTACCAGAGCCTATAGTTAACTTCTTTTTAAAAGATTTTAATGATTTAAAAAATAAGTCTCATCAAGAAGCAATTTCTCCTATAATTTCTTTTATAGATGAAATGACAATTTTTCCAGTCTTTAATAAAAATAGTAAATTACAAAGTTTAGAGGAGGTTGTAAAAAATAATTTTTTATCTATAATATCTTTAAATGAAGGTATAATTGGAGAAAAAACAACAAAGACAATTTCAGGATTAGTTATGGGACAAATGTTTAATTTAATACAAAAGCGAGTTATAGATGAACATATTATTTTTATTATTGATGAAGTAGCAATAGTACAAAATCCAATCATAAAAAGATTTTTATCTGAAAGTAGAAAATATAATTTATCAGTAATTCTTTCAGGTCAATATTTTAATCAAGTTGATGAAGATATTCAAAAAGCGATATTTGCTAATGTAGTAAATTATTATACATTTAGAGTTGCCAGAGAAGATGCTGTCTTTTTAAGCAGAAATATGCAAATGGAAGTAGCAGTGCACGATTCTTTTTTTGCTAAGATAAAAATTTTGACAGGACTAGCTAATAGAGAATGTGTTTTAAGAGTCAGTAATGAAGGCAAGGTATTACCAGCTTTTAAAGCAAAAACATTAGATGTAATTTCTTTTCCTAGAAAAAAAGAGGAAATTTTGGAAGATGAGTTTTTATTAAATAAAAAAACAAAAGTTAAAGTTAAAAAGTTTTTAATTGAAAGCGCCATAGATATAAAAGAAATCATGAAATCTCAATCTACAGGAAGGAGGAAATTAGCAAATGACTAATAAAGAAGCTATAGAAAAAACGAATAAAATTTTTATAAATATTTTTGGAAAAAATAATCCATTTTCCTTAGATGAGATTTTATCTAAGTTTGCTTTTGATATTAAGCTACCCCAAAAAGTTTATGATAATATGACTTCTAAAGTAACTTGGGCAGAATCTGTAAATCCTAGTAAATTTATAACTCAGAAAAATATGGAATTATATGATATACAACATGGATGGATGCAAAAGAAAAGAGATGTTAACTCTTTAGAAGATGTTTTAAAATATTGGAAAAAAATAAATTTTACAACAACTGAAAGGGTATATGATTCAGATAATGTATCTAAAAGTGATACTATTTATAGATGTGAAAATGTATATAGAAGTTTGGATTGTAGAGAATGTAAGAATATTTTATTTTCTGATGGTTGTGCAAATTCTGAATTTTTGATTGGATGTCAACGAACAGGAGGATCTAATTTTTGTATAAGAGTGGATGATTCAGGAGAATGTATAAATAGTTACAATGTTATATGTTCTTCTAAAATTAGTAATTCATTTTTTATTCAAGATTGTAAAGATTTGGATGAGTGTATGTTTTGTTCACATATAACTAATAAAAAGTATTGTATTTCTAATATGCAATTTGAAAAAGATGAATATTTTGAAATAAAAAAAGAAATTATCAATTGGATTTTACGTAAGTAAAATCCTTTACTTTTTTTAAAAGATTTGATATGCTTTATAAAAATAATAATTTATAGGGCAGATTCAATTTTCAAAAATTATTAACATGTATATAAAAATTTTATTACTCGTATTTAATTTTACTTAATATCATAATTATTAACAAAATTATATTATTCATATCCAGTTCC
>OFGE01001148.1_pt1 | contig 24942 bp, 17 predicted proteins | sample 1521681 | NCBI WGS metagenome assembly OFGE01 (sample SAMEA3504093, study PRJEB24116) | mouse gut metagenome | biome: mouse gut; feature: mouse-associated habitat; material: faeces | place: Denmark | collected 2011
GCCAGCTGGAAAAGAAGCGCCCAAACCAGCCGCAAATCCGGCCGTAAAGCCGGGCCGGGCAGAAGCGCCCAAAGAAACTTTGGCGCAAAACTTACAGGCTGCAGAAGCTGTTAAAACTGCCCCGGCAGGCAAGCCGCAGGATACCAATCCCCCGGCATCAGGCGCACAGGGCGCCCCCGAATCAAATATGGCAGCAAACACCCAGGCAGGCAGGCCGTTAACTGCCACGGAGAAAAATACGCCCGCAGATAAGGATATCCGTACTCAAACGGAGCCTGCAGCGGGTGAAAAGCCTACCGTACAAAATGACCGCCCACAGGGCCAGGGCGCGCGTCCACAGAATGGCCAGGCAGGAGGCAGCCGTGTACAGGCAGAGCGGGGCAGCCGCAGCCAGTCAGAACGCGGTAACCGCAGCCAGGGCGACCGCCCATATGGCGGCAGGGCACAGGGCGGACGTGGCGAGAACCGTTTCCAGGGAAACCGGAACGGGGAAGGAAGGCCGCAGGGCGCAAGGGGCGAAGGCCGCCCACAGGCAGGCAGGAATGAAGGCCGCCCACAGGGAGAAAGGGGAGGAAGGGCTTTTGAAAAGGGCAATCAGAAAAATTTCCAGAATAATAGGCCTAATTCCAATTATTCTCAAGGTGATCGAGGTGGCCGTGGATTCCATTCAAATCGCCCGAAGGAATTTAAAGGAAAATTAGACAGGGAGATCAGCAAGTTTAACAAAGAATCTGCTTCTACCACGGAAGAATTGCGCGGCAAAGAAACCAGGGATCGTATAGAAAGCCGCAAAAATAACAACAATACCCGTAAACAGGATCACGATAAGCTTGGTAAAAAGCAGGAGCGTTTCATTAACTTAGAAAAGCGCGGAGGCAAAAAGAAGCCGCAGCAGCCGAGGCAGGAAAAAGAAGAAGCGATAAAGGCGATTACCCTGCCAGAAAAGCTCACCATCAAAGAGCTTGCGGAAAAAATGAAAATCCAGGCAACCGTTATTATCAAGAAACTGTTTTTAAAGGGCACAATGCTTACGGTCAACCAGGAGGTTGATTACGATACCGCAGAAGAAATTGCTTTAGAATTTAACTGTATCGCAGAGCCGGAAGAAAAGGTGGATGTCATTGCAGAGCTGCTTAAGGAAGAAGAGGAAGAGGAAGCCAAACTGGTAGCCCGTCCGCCTGTTGTCTGTGTTATGGGGCATGTCGACCACGGGAAAACCTCCCTTCTGGACGCCATCCGCTCTACGCGTGTAACAGATCGTGAAGCAGGGGGCATTACACAGCATATTGGAGCATCCGTAGTGTCTATCAATGGCCAGAAAATCACATTTTTGGATACGCCGGGGCACGAAGCATTTACTGCAATGCGTATGCGGGGCGCCAACGCAACCGATATAGCAATTTTAGTTGTAGCGGCAGACGATGGCGTTATGCCTCAGACGGTTGAGGCTATTAACCATGCAAAGGCAGCGGGGATAGAAATTATTGTGGCCGTTAATAAAATAGACAAACCAAGCGCTAATATTGAACGCGTAAAACAGGAGCTTTCCGAGTACGAGCTGATTCCGGAAGACTGGGGCGGCAGTACTATTTTCTGCCCGGTGTCCGCACATACACATGAAGGGCTTGAAAACCTGCTTGAAATGATCCTGCTTACAGCGGAGGTATGCGAATTAAAGGCTAACCCGGACCGCAATGCAAGGGGGCTGGTCATCGAAGCACAGCTTGACAAGGGCCGCGGCGCCGTTGCAACTATTTTAGTGCAGAAGGGTACGCTAAGGGTTGGAGAACCAGTTGCATGCGGCAGCTGCTTTGGTAAGGTGCGCGCCATGATTGACGACAACGGCAGGCGTGTCAAAGAAGCAGGCCCGTCTACCCCGGTAGAAATCTTAGGCTTAAACGGTGTCCCAAACGCAGGGGAGGTCTTTGTATCTACCAGCACTGACAAAGAAGCGAGGAGCTTTGCCGAAACTTTTATTTCGGAGGGCAAAGAAAAGCTTTTAGAGGAAACCAGGGCAAAGATGTCCTTAGACGACTTGTTCAGCCAGATCAAATCCGGCAATGTCAAGGAGCTTGGCCTGATTGTAAAAGCCGATGTCCAGGGGTCGGTGGAAGCCGTAAAACAGAGTTTGGAAAAGCTCTCCAACGAGGAGGTGGTTGTCAAGACCATCCACGGCGGTGTCGGCGCAATCAACGAATCCGACGTTATTTTAGCATCCGCTTCCAATGCAATTATTATTGGGTTTAACGTACGCCCGGATGCAACGGCAAAGGCAACGGCAGAGCGCGAGGGTGTTGATATAAGGCTTTATAAAGTTATTTACAATGCGATTGAAGACGTTGAAGCTGCTATGAAGGGTATGCTGGATCCTATTTTTGAAGAAAAAATCCTCGGCCACGCAGAAGTACGCCAGGTATTTAAATCATCAGGCGTAGGCAACATTGCCGGCTCTTATATTTTAGACGGCACATTTGAGCGGGGCTGTAAGGTACGCCTTTCCCGTGAAGGCAAGCAGCTCTTCGACGGAAACCTGGCGTCCTTAAAGCGCTTTAAGGACGATGTTAAGGAAGTACGCGCCGGATATGAATGCGGCCTTGTCTTAGACGGCTATAACGATATTCAGGAATTTGACCAGATTGAATGCTACAAGATGGTAGAGGTTCCGAGATAAGGATGGAACAGGAAATATGAAAAAAAATAGTATCAAAAATACCAGGATCAACGGAGAAGTGCTGCGTGAACTGAGCAATATTATCCGCGGGGAAATCAAAGATCCGCGGATACACCCGATGACATCCGTGGTTTCTGTTACGGTTGCACCGGACTTAAAAACCTGCAAAGCCTACATCAGCGTACTTGGCGATGAGGCGGTGCAGGCAGATACTTTAGCAGGCTTAAAGAGCGCGGAGGGCTATATCCGCTCTATGCTTGCCAAAAACGTCAATTTGCGCAACACGCCGGAGATTACGTTTATTTTGGATCAGTCAATAGAATACGGCGTTACGATGTCTAAGCGGATTGACGAGGTAAACCGGATGGACGAAAGCCGCAGGGCAGGCACGCCGCAAAAAGAGGGATAGCTATGCAGGATTTTGCTTCACAGATGGAAGGGGTAAAAACAGCAGCCATTGCAGGCCATATCAGGCCGGACGGGGACTGTGTAGGTTCCTGCCTTGCAACGTACAATTATATAAAAAAATATTTTCCGCAGGTTCAAGTCACATTATATTTAGAGCCAATCCCAAATATTTTTAAGTTCCTCTCAGGCGCAGATGAAATTGTCCATACCTGCAAGAAGAAGAAGGCCTATGATCTGTTTATTGTACAAGACTGTGGGGATACAGGCAGGCTTGGGGATGCAGTCCGTTATTTTGAAACTGCCCGTAAAACAATTTGTATTGACCACCATATCAGCAATGAAAGCTTTGCAGATGAAAATTATATTTTTCCAAAAGCAAGCTCTACATCCGAGCTAGTGTACGGGCTGATAGGGGAACATAATATTACAAAAGAGATTGCAGAATGTATCTATGTGGGGATTATTCATGATACAGGGATGTTCCAGTATTCCTGCACCTCTGCAAAAACGATGGAAATTGCCGGGAAGCTTATGGGTATGGGGATTGATTTCCCCAAAATAGCAGATGAAACCTTCTACAAGAAAACATACGGGCAGAACCAGATTTTGGGCAGAGCCCTGTTAAAAAGCAGGTTGTATGCTGATGGGAAAGTGATTGCCAGTGTTGTCACAAAACAGGAAATGGACGAATTTTCTGTTATGCCCCGGCATTTAGACGGTATTGTCAGCCAGCTGCGCGTGACCAAGGGCGTGGAAGCCGCCGTATTTCTTTATGAAACCGGGGATGGGCTGATGAAGGTAAGCACGCGTTCTAATGGCCTGGTCAACGTTGCCGAAATTGCAGTAAAATTCGGCGGGGGAGGCCATGTGCGGGCAGCCGGGTTTTCCATGCAGGGGGATCCGGACACCATCATAGAAACAATTGTAGCTGAAATCAAAAAACAGCTTTGAGGCGGGATATGGACGGAATAATAAATGTATACAAAGAAGCCGGCTTTACCTCATTTGACGTAGTAGCAAAGCTGCGAGGTATTTTAAAACAAAAAAAAATCGGGCATACTGGTACTTTAGATCCGGATGCCGAAGGCGTTTTGCCTGTTTGTATAGGGAAAGCGACTAAGCTGTGCGAATATTTGACGGAAAAAGACAAGGTATATGAAGCAGTGCTCCGGTTTGGGGTTACTACAGATACGCAGGATATGTCCGGCAGAATCATAAGAGAGCAGGAAGTTTTATTAAAAGAAGGCGATCTTGGCCCTCTTATCCAGCCGTTTATTGGCGTGCAGGAGCAGGTTCCCCCAATGTATTCGGCGCTGAAGGTAAACGGCAGGAAGCTGTGTGATTTGGCAAGGCAAGGCATCGAGGTTGAGCGTAAGCCGCGGGAAATTGAGATTTTTTCGATTAACGTGGCGGCTGTAAGCCTGCCTTGTATTACAATACAGGTACATTGTTCAAAAGGGACATATATCCGTACCTTATGCCAGGATATCGGAGAGAGGGCAGGCTGTGGCGGCTGTATGCAAAAGCTGCTTCGGATCAAAACAGGGGGGTTTTTGTTAGGGGACGCTATACGTCTTTCAGAAATTGAAACGATACTGGGCAATACCGATCCTAAAGGGAGGCAGCTTGCGGATATACTGTTGCCTGTGGATCAGGCGCTGAAGGACTATCAGCGCATAGACGCCTTAACAGGCACAAAAAAAATCCTGCACAACGGCGGCAGCCTGCCCAAAGCAAGTGTCCGGCAAAAGCAGTTTTTTTTGCCCGGCCTTTACCGGATGTATGATGAAACAGGCATATTTACCGGCCTGTTTTATTTTGATGAAAAGAAGGGGCTGTTTCGGCCAAAGAAAATGTTTTTATAACACCGGGTTAGGAAAGAGACATGGAATATATCAGACATACAACAGATTTTGAGGTTTCAGAAGATACCGCTGTCTCCCTGGGGAAATTTGACGGTATCCACAGAGGGCATAAGCGTTTGCTGGAATATCTGGAAGAGAAGAAAAAAAAGGGGTTAAAAACCGTTATTTTTACGTTTGATATTCCGCCAAAATGGCGGTTAAATGCCCCGTATGAAGGAAAGCTGTTGACTACCAATGAAGAAAAGGCGCAGGTCTTTGCGGAGCATGGGATTGACTACCTGATAGAATGCCCGTTTACTCCCGAGATTATGCAGATGGAAGCAGAGGGCTTTGTGGAGTTTTTGGTGCGCCGCCTGCATGTAAAAAGCTTTGCTGTCGGGGCGGATTTTCGGTTTGGGCACAACAGGCGTGGGGATGGCAGGCTGCTAAAAGAGATGTCCGGGCAGTTTGGGTATGGGCTTGAGGTAGTGGACAAGCTTAGGGAGGACGGTAAGGAGATAAGCAGCACTTATATCCGCGGGGAGCTTTTAGCGGGGCGGCTTGCGAAAGCAAACGGCCTTTTGGGGTACCCTTATTTTGTACAGGGGACGGTGGTGCATGGAAAAGAAATTGGCGGGGCAGTGCTCGGGATTCCTACCGTAAACCTTGTCCCACAGGAAGAAAAGCTTTTGCCCCCATTCGGGGTGTATCTGACCAGGACGGCTGTTTATGGGGATTTGGGCAAAACGTTAGAAGGCGTGTATGGGGGGATTACGAATGTAGGACGTAAGCCAACGGTATCAGGGCAAAATCCTGTTGGGGTAGAAACACATTTACTGGAGTTTAATCAGCAGATTTATGGAAGAAAAATCCGGGTGGAGTTTTTGAAAATGGTACGGCAGGAGAAGCGTTTCGGGTCGCTTGATGAGCTAAAAGGGCAGATGCAGCGGGATGTCGGGTATGCCAGGGAGGTTTGGGGAGGTGGAAATGATTTATCAAACACGCTCTAAAGCGCCGCTGGCAGCCGCGTTTTTTAGATAATACACTCAAAAAAACGTGTAATTTGTAAATATTACATATATTATTACATATTTATTACAATATATGTTGACAATATGAAATACTCTTGCTATACTTTCTTACAGGAAATTATTTACTGGAGAGAAGATAGAATCTTAGGAGGAATATATGAAATCCAAGAATAAGAGATGGATTAGTTTTATTACGGTGGGAGTATTAACCGTTGCAATGTCACTGCCAGTATTTGCAGCGACGGCAGGGGTTACTGCGGGCGTGTCAGAGCAGGCTGCAGATAAAGTGCATGAAAGGGAGTCCAGCGCAAATGCAGGCGTAATTTCGGCCCTGGGGGCATGTATTGATTTGTCTATGGCAAAAGCCACGATTTCCACAGGGGAAAAGACGATGACGGCAGCAGGAATGCAGGATGAAACGTGTGGATATACAAACCTTGGCATTGCCAGGGTTGAGAGTAATTTAAATGTCAGGGAACAGGCCAGCGAAGAGGCAGAACTGGTAGGAAAGCTGCCGCGGGACGCCGGATGTGAGATTCTTGGGACAGAAGGCGAATGGTCACAGATACAGTCCGGAGAAGTAACAGGCTATGTAAAATCAGAATTTTTAATGACAGGAAAAGAAGCAGAGGATTATGCGCCAGGCGTTAGTTCCACAATTGCAACCTGTACGACACAGACGCTGCGTGTCAGGGAACAGCCGAATACGGAGTGTGAGATACTGGCTTTGATGCCGGAAGGAGAAGAAGTCGAGGTCATTGAGGATCAGGGTGACTGGCTGAAGGTCAGTGTAGACAGTGAGGAAGGCTACGTTAGTGCAGATTATGTGAAGGTGTCGAATGAGCTGACGAAGGCGATGACGATGACAGAGGTACGTTACGGACAGGGCGTATCGGATGTGAAGGTAGATTTGGTGGCTTATGCATGTCAGTTTGTGGGGAACCGGTATGTGTGGGGCGGTACAAGCCTGACCCATGGCGCCGACTGTTCCGGATTTACGCTGTCTGTATATGCGAAATATGGGATTTATCTGCCGCATTCGTCTGCAGCACAGGCGAATTACGGCAGAAGGATCAGTCCGAGTGAAGCGCAGCCAGGGGATCTTTTCTTCTATGGCGGCGGCAGGATTAGCCATGTTGCGATTTATATTGGCAATGGCCAGATTGTGCATGCAAGCTCTGAAAGGACTGGGATTAAGATTTCTAATGCTTTCTACAGAAGCCCGGTATGCGTAGTGCGTTTGTTGGATTAACAGTTGAATGTGTATATTGCCCCAGAATCCGTTTGATACGGATCCTGGGGGTTTTTTATTAGGCGTGTTTTAAAATTTTATAGAAGGGAGAGCTTTAAATGGGTAATTTAAAACGATGGGCGAGCGGTATAATGGGGGGCGTCTTGTTTGGGACGGCGGTATTTGCGGGTGTTCCGCTTCCGGTAAAGGCGGCGCCTGAAATCGTAGCGGGAGGCTATGAAATTGATATGGAACGCGTTCCTAAAGTGCATTTTGCAGAGCATAAGGATTGGGAGGTATTGTACGATACGGCGTGGGAGAGCCATAAAAGCAATATCCGTGCCATTTCAAAAGGCTTAAATCCCGAGCTTACAACGGATACGGTACAGTCTTATTATGTGGATGAGGCGTTTGACGACCGGATTTTCCAGTGGGATACATTGTTTATGATGCTGTTTGATAAATATGCGCAGCATGAGTTCCCGACGTTAAATTCTATGGATAATTTTTATTACCACCAATACGATACGGACGACGATTCAGACGGCTTTATCTGCCGAATGATATATGAAGAGGACGGGCGGGATTTTTATACGGATTACCGGAATGTGGATGCGGTTAATCCGCCGATGTTTGCTTGGGCGGAATGGGAGCAGTACCAGATACATGGGGATATCGACAGGTTTTTAAAGGTGATCAAAGGGAAAACTGTCCTTGAGCGCCTGGATTCCTACTATCAGTTTATTAAGCGTACGCGCAGGCATAAATCCGGCCCGATGGAAGGGCTTTATGTGTCAAACGGGCAGGGCAGCGGGCTCGATAACACGCCTGACCAGGATTATCAGGGCTGGGGGCAGGCTGTAAAGGATATGTCTTTCCAACAGGTGCAGGCGGCGGATTATATCTGCAGGATAGCGGGGGAGGTCTTGGATAAAAAAGAAGGGCTTACCACAGCGCAAAGGCAGGAATACGAAGCGCTTGAAGATAAATACAGGCTGGAAGGCGAGGAGCTGGCTGGACTGATACAGCAAAAGCTCTGGTCAAATGAAAAGGGATGTTTTTTTAACGCAGACAGCAGGACTGGGGAATTAAAAGATATCGTTACGCCGATGGCGTTCTGGTCACTGGCCGCAGGGGCAGCGACCAAAGAGCAGGCAGACCAGATGATAGAAGGGTATGCTTTGAATTCTAACAAAATGTTCCGCCCGAACGGGCTTGCCACTGTATGTTATGATTATCCTTCGTTTAAATCTACCGGAGGATATTGGAACGGGGCAATGTGGTCGCCAGCTTCTTTCCAGTGGTTAAAAGGGCTGCAGCGGTATGGATACGATGATATTGCATTTGAAGAAGCGGTAAGGCATGTCAACGGGCTGGCAGATGTCTGTGTCAAAGGGGCATATGACAGGAACGGGGCATTTTTGCATACTCTGTGGGAAAATTATTCTACCGAATATGCAATCCCAGGATCTACCGAGTTTTCGGATACGCAGCCTGCTCGTGCGAATTTTGTGGGCTGGGCAGGCGCACTTGGGATTGGATCTGTGATTGAGGATATTGCCGGGATTACGATTAAGGGTAATGAAAATGCAGTCGAATGGAATATTAAGCTGACAGAAGCGTTTGGCATAGACAACCTTTGGTTTAACGGGCCGGATGGAGAAAATTATGTCAGCCTCTCTTGTGCCAAACGGGTCAGTGGTACGTCCGGCGCACGCCTGTCTGTAAAAGCAGACCGTGATTTTGAGCTGCGCGTTAAGGTTGGCGGGCGCAGTAAGACGATACCGGTAAAAGCAGGGGAGCATACCTATACGGTGGAAGGGACAGATGGGAAAGAAACTTATCTTGGCATTAAGACATCAAAGCTGTTTGAAGGCCCGTTTATGGCAGATGAGCTAAAACGGGCGGATAGCGCCGTTATTTTTACAGAGCAGGGAGAGGATGCAAAAGACGGCCTGCCTGGGCAGGTACAGACTGGGGCTGGCAGTATTTTCAATGTCAATACTGTGGGGTATTTCCGGTCAAATGGGAATTATCCGGCTTTGCTCCGTGAGAGCAGTACCATGCAGCAGCTTGGGGTATCCGGCGCTATGGAATATGTAAAAATTACGTCTCCATCTGGAGAAGAGGGCTTTATGTTTATGGTTCCCGCTGCCAATACCATGCAGACAGCAAAGGTATTGGTAGGGGTAAAAGGGGGCACGGCAACGGTGGAGGCAGATCTGATGGACGCTTCCGAGGTGACAGAGGTTGCCAGATTAAAAGGAGGGGACGAAGAGGCCGTTTATGCGGTCGAGATTCCAAACTGCGCGGCCAGAGATACTAGTATGATGGTTACGGTTACGATGGGGCAAAGCGGCGGCCAGCCAGGGGAAATCAGCCTAAAAGCCATTTTGCTTGAGAATGGCGGGGGCAAGGCCATAAAAGCCCCGGAGCAGATTTCGGCACAATCTAAAGACGCCGGGCTTTTGGTAGACGCCAAAGCGCCAGAAGGCATCCGTTATGATGCATACCGTATTTACTATAGAAAATCGGGGCAAGGCAGCTGGCAGGTAAAGCAGGCTGCAAAGCTGCCGTATTTGGTGTCAAACCTGGAAAATTACAAACGCTATGACGTATTTGTAACAGGGCTAAAGGGTGGTCAGGAATCTTCAGATTCCGAGGCGGTATCCCAGATTCCGGAGCAGGTATCGCGTACAGATGCACAGCGCGCCTATAGCGACTGGCTGGAAGTAAAAGAAAAAGTTTTAAACGGGAATACAGATTTTGCCCATGTTTTGGGCGGTTTGGATTTTCATGTAAGCGGAGCAGCTTATGGGACGTCATTTACATTTGAGAGCAGCAGCCACGCGGCCACATATGGGCTGCGGAACGACGGGATGGTGGTAAACCCTGTAAAACCGCAGAAAGATTTGCAAACCGTACTAAAGGTAACTGCTTTATGTGGGGCTAAATCCATAAAAATCACGGTTCCGGTGACAATTCTGGCAGTAGATGGAGAGAATCCGGACATTACAGATACCCAGGTGCAAATCATACAAACAGGTCAGCCTGTGTCTGTAAACCTGACCGAAGAAGGCAGTGCCGACTGGAAGCTGTTTGATAACGCCGATTTGGCGCAAATTGAAACGAAAGCAGGGGGGCATGCAATTACGGGGCTTTCAGCCATTACGGAAGTTACTAAGTTAAACGGAGATCCCTGTGACACAGTATTTTCCTATATTGACGGGTCAAAAAAGCAGGAAGGGACATTTAACAGGGGGATTGTGTTTGAAAAAGCTGGAAACGGCATACAGTTTACCCTGCCTTACAGTGCAAGGCCCCAGCAGGCAGGTATCTACCTTGGAGCCTGGTCTGCAAAAGTAAAAATCAATGCCGCCGTAACAAAAGCAGGCAAAACCGTAAAAGAGTACACCCAATATTTTGATACAGGTGCGCTTGCTTCGGATGCCCCTGCTATTTATAAAGCGGTATTGCTGGATTATCTGCTTGAAGATCCGGATACTGTACTGCAGGTTCAAATCAGCAATGAAGCCTTGTACGACGAAAGATGGGGCAATTTTAACTTAGGCGCAGTTACTTTAAACAGCAGCTTTTTTGTAAAAACAGGCGAAGCCCAAAACGGGTCAGTAATTATTACAAACCCCATTGCTTCTGCGGGCGAAGAAGTTACCGTACTTTCCTACCCCAACCAGGGCTACCGTCTAAAACCAGGAGGTTTGCGTTATCAAAGCAAAACAGGCGGAGAGGGAACGTTAATCGAAGGGGAATCCTTCCTTATGCCGCCAGCAGATGTAATCGTTTGGGCAGAATTTGAAAAAATACCGGCGCTGCTTGTGGCGTCCATTACGGTTACGGCAGGGCGTACGGTTTTAACGCCTGGGGAACAGACTTATGTAATGGCTCGGGTGATGCCGGAAAACGCCGGGAATCAGGCGGTAATCTGGTCTTCTTCTAATGAAGCGGCTGTAAAAGTAGATGCAGGGGGCACGGTGACAGCTGTTGCCGAAGGGACGGCGGATATTGTGGCTAAAGCGGCAGATGGCAGCGGTGTGGCTGGGAGTATCCGTATTACGGTGGAAAAAGCCCCGTCTGTACCGGAGCCTGGCACAAAACAGGAAGGGATTGTACAGGGAAAGGTTTATGAGAGCGGGGGTTATTATTATAAAGTGATAAGCTTGTCTAAAAGGACAGTGGAAGCCGCCGGGAGCAAAAACAAAAACCGGAAAAAGATTTCGCTGCCAGATAGTGTGGTACTAGGCGGGGTTAAGTACCAAGTGGCGTCTGTTGGTAAAAAGGCCTTCCAGAATTATAAAAAGGCGGAGCAGGCTACTGTTGGAAAATATGTGGCAAAGATTGGGGCAAGTGCATTTTCAGGGTGTGCGAAGCTAAAAAAAGTGAGCTTAAAGGGTACTAAGCTTACACAGATAGGTGCAAAAGCATTTTATCAGTGTAAGGGGCTGAAGAGTGTGACGGTAAAGAGTAAGGGGATCAAGAAAGTGGGGAAACATGCGTTTAAGGGGATTTCTAAGAAGGCGGTTTTAAAGGCGCCGAAGGGGAAGCAGGCAAAATATCAGAAATGGTTCCCGTAGATGGATGCTGGCGCATGGTTATGCGTTGAACGGGTATAAAGCTGTGTGGTGGTTGGATTGGATTTTTTTCTGCTGTTTCTGTGGGAAGCGGGTGGCAAAGGGGCCGTCAGGCAGAGGGCGGTTGGCGGTTTAAGGCTTTTGGCAGTATTTCATGTATATGTATGGTGCGCAGAATTCTGGGTAGAATTATTTGAGTATGGAGGTAAAAATATCTGGTATTGTATAATTTATACGATGCTGTTTGCGAGGGATTAAAAATAGTTTACAAAGTGTTTGGTTTGTGTTAGAATGATTAAGTATGAGTTTGGCCCATACCCGGTGGATGGACACTCCGACCTTTTGCTGAGTATCATACGTAATATGGGCGATTAATATAACAGGAGGAATTATCATGATTGCAAAGGACAAGAAACAGTCAATTATCGAAGAGTATGGCAGGACGCCTGGTGACACAGGATCGCCGGAGGTACAGGTTGCTATCCTGACTGCAAGGATTCAGGAGCTGACGGAGCATTTAAAGGCAAACCCTAAGGATCACCATTCCAGAAGGGGCCTTTTGAAAATGGTCGGCCAGAGGCGCGGTATGCTGGCATATTTAAAGAAAATTGATATCGAAAGATATCGTTCTTTGATTGAGCGTTTGGGAATCAGAAAGTAGTGTATATTTCAAATAGAGCGGAGCTGTTTTCCGCTCTATTTTGAATATAAGGAACTGCCGGAAGAAAGGGCGGGACTTACCACCCGAGACTACTGATATGCATATGGCACAGACGGTATCCATATCAGTTGTTTCGGACAATTCCGCTGCTTTTTAAAGGGCAGAAAATGAATTAAGGAGAATAGGATTATGTACAAAAGTTTTTCAATGGAGCTTGCAGGGCGGACGCTTACAGTAGATGTGGACAGGGTTGGCAAGCAGGCGAATGGATGTGCGTTTATGCACTATGGGGAAACGACCGTGTTATCTACGGCGACTTCCTCTGATAAGCCCAGGGACGGCATTGATTTCTTTCCATTAAGCGTGGAATTTGAGGAAAAAATGTATGCGGTTGGCAAAATCCCGGGAGGGTTTAATAAACGGGAGGGGAAGGCATCTGAAAATGCGGTTTTAACCGCGCGTGTCATTGACCGCCCTATGCGCCCGCTGTTCCCTAAGGATTACCGGAATGACGTTACATTGAATAATATGGTTATGAGCGTTGATCCGGATTGCCGCCCGGAGCTGGTGGCAATGCTTGGCGCCGCAATTTCAACCTGCATCTCAGATATCCCGTTTGACGGGCCGTGCGCGATGACGCAGGTGGGTATGGAAAATGGTGAATTTATTATCAACCCGTCCCAGTCGCAGTGGGACAACGGGGATCTGATGCTTACTGTAGCTTCTACCTCCGAAAAGGTTATTATGATCGAAGCTGGCGCAAATGAAATACCGGAAGATAAAATGATACAAGCCATTTATATGGCGCATGACATTAATCAGACGATTATCGCATTTATCAACCAGATTGTTGCGGAAACAGGAAAGCCTAAGCATGAGTATACAAGCTGTGCTATCCCGGCAGAGATGTTTGAAGAGATGAAAAGAATCGTTTCGCCGGAAGAGATGGAGACGGCTGTATTTACCGACCAAAAGCAAGTGCGGGAGGAAAATATCCGGAATATTACCGCACAGTTTACGGAAGCCTTTGCAGAAAACGAAGAATGGCTGGCTGTTTTGGATGAAGCAGTTTACCAGTACCAGAAAAAAACTGTCCGCAAGATGATTTTAAAAGACCACAAACGCCCGGACGGGCGCGCGGTTGACCAGATCCGCCAGCTGTCGGCTGAGGTGGATTTGATTCCGAGGGTGCACGGCTCCGCTATGTTTACCAGAGGGCAGACCCAGATTTGTGATGTGGTAACGTTAGCGCCGTTATCGGAAATTCAAAGGGTTGACGGATTAGATGAAAATATCACAGAAAAACGCTATATGCACCACTACAATTTCCCGTCTTATTCTGTAGGTGAAACTAAGCCTTCAAGAGGGCCGGGGCGCAGGGAAATTGGGCATGGGGCGCTTGCAGAGCGCGCTCTAATCCCGATGCTTCCTTCGACTGAGGAGTTTCCATATGCTATCCGTGCCGTATCAGAGACGTTTGAATCCAATGGATCGACATCTATGGCGTCTACCTGCGCATCCTGTATGGCGTTAATGGCAGCTGGCGTGCCGATTAAGAAAATGGTTGCAGGTATATCCTGCGGGCTTGTAACAGGGGAGACAGATGATGATTACCTGGTGCTTACGGATATTCAGGGCTTAGAGGATTTCTTTGGCGATATGGATTTTAAAGTGACTGGGACAAAAGACGGTATCACTGCGATTCAAATGGATATTAAGATCCACGGGCTGACAAGGCCTATTGTGGAAGAGGCGATTGCAAGGGCAAGGGAAGCCAGGTTTTTCATTATGGATGAATGTATGTCTAAAGCGATTGCGGCTCCGAGGCCTGAAATCAGCCAGTTTGCGCCCAGGATTATCCAGATCCAGATTGATCCGGCCAAGATTGGCGATGTGGTCGGACAGCGCGGGAAGACGATAAATGAGATTATCGAACGTACCGGCGTAAAGATTGATATTACAGACGACGGCGCTGTTTCGGTGTGCGGTACTGATAAATTAGCTATGAACCAGGCTGTGGAAATGATTCAGATGATTACGACAGATTTTGAAGAAGGGCAGATTTTAAAAGGAAAGATTGTCAGCATCAAGGAATTTGGCGCTTTTATCGAATTTGCACCCGGCAAAGAAGGGATGATCCATATCTCTAAGATTTCCAAAGAGAGAATTAACCGTGTGGAGGATGTACTCACGTTGGGGGATAAGGTGACGGTAGTTTGCCTGGGCAAGGATAAGATGGGCAGGCTTAGCTTTTCGTTAAAAGATGTTTCCAAATATATGAAATAAAAACGCTGTAATCTTCCCTGGCGCAGCCTTAGAAAAACCCCTATTTTCCCATTGACAAAACTGGTAATATATGCTAGGGTATGCAAAGTGGGTCAGCCACAATAGATCATGTAGGAGGAAGCGTTATGCGGCAGGGTACTGTAAAATGGTTTAATGCAAAAAAAGGATATGGTTTCCTTTCCGATGCAGAAGGTAAGGACGTATTTGTCCACTATTCCGCTTTGCAGATGGATGGATTCAAGGAACTCAAGGATGGAGAAGCAGTTGAATTCGATGTAGTAGACGGGGACAAGGGACCACAGGCAGCAAATGTAATACGCCTGTCTTAAAAGGAGCCCCGCTTCTTACATAAAGAAGCAGAATAAGGGAAAGCATAACCATGAGAGGGTGTTTTATACACCCTCTTTTATATGTACAGGGGTATCTGGACCCTGTGCTGTGACAGGGAAAACCTTCTCTGCCGGATTTATTAGGAATATTTTAAGCAGGATCAAAAATGGAGGAATCAGTGTGAGGCCGGAAGTATTAAAAGCATATGAATTATTAGAAGAACGCAAGTTACAGGATTTAAAGGCAAATGGGTATTTGCTCCGCCACAAAAAAAGCGGTGCGAGGATTACTGTGGTGTCAAACGACGACGAGAACAAGGTATTTTATATCGGGTTCCGTACGCCTCCGGAGGATAGTACCGGGGTGGCGCATATTGTGGAGCATACGGTGCTATGTGGATCGAAAAAATTTCCTGCCAAGGATCCGTTTGTGGAGCTGGTCAAGGGTTCTTTAAATACGTTTTTAAATGCCATGACCTATCCGGATAAAACAGTTTACCCAGTGGCAAGCTGCAATGACATGGATTTCCAGAATCTGATGGATGTCTATATGGATGCTGTGCTGCATCCGAATATTTACAAACAGGAAGAGATTTTTAAACAAGAAGGCTGGCATTATGAGCTTAATGGCAAAGATGCCCCGATTACCCTAAACGGTGTGGTGTATAATGAGATGAAAGGGGCATTTTCTTCCCCAGAAGGGATGTTGGACCGGGAAATTTTAAATTCCCTTTTTCCGGATACGGCATACGGGAATGAATCCGGGGGGGATCCAGAATTTATCCCGGATCTGACGTATGAGGATTACCTTGCATTCCACAAAAAGTATTACCATCCCTGTAATTCCTATCTTTACCTCTATGGGGATATGGACTTTGAAGAAAAGCTGCTGTGGTTAGATCAGGCGTATCTGCATGAATATGAGGCTATTTCTATAGACTCCCGGATTGGGGTACAAAAAGCTTTTGCGTCGCCCCGTAAAATAAGCAAAAAGTACCCAGTGGCAAGCAGCGAGCCCTTAGAGGGGAACACATACCTTTCCTATAACATGGCGATTGGCACGGTTTTGGACAAAGAGCTTTACCAGGCATTTGAAGTGCTTGATTATGCACTGTTAAACGCGCCGGGCGCACCAATAAAAAAAGCCCTTTTGGACGCTGGGATCGGCAAGGATATTATGGGATCGTATGACAACAGCATTTATCAGCCTATCTTTTCTATTGTTGCTAAAAATACAGATAGCAGCGACGAAGGGCGCTTTATAGACATTATCCAGGCAGTGCTAAAGGAACAGGCAGCGGGTAATTTAAATAAAAAGGCATTATTGGCAGGGATTAACAGCGCTGAATTTAAATACCGTGAATCGGATTTTGGATCTTACCCCAAAGGCTTGATTTATGGGCTCCAGATTTTGGAAAGCTGGCTGTATGACGATACTCTGCCGTTTATGCACCTGGAATCGTTAGAAACCTTCCAGTTTCTGCGTAAACAGGTAGATACGGAATATTTTGAGCATTTAATCCGGGATTATATGATTGGCAACCCCCATGTATCTATAGTAAAAATAGAACCTGAGCGGGGGCTAAATGCCAGGCAGGAAGCAGAACTGGCCGGGAAGCTTGCGGCCTATAAACAAAGCTTAAGCGAAGGGGAAATAAACGCGCTTTTGGAGGACACCCTGCATTTACGGCAGTATCAGGAAGAGCCATCGCCCAAAGAGGATCTGGAAAAAATCCCAATGCTAACGCGCTCCGATCTGAAAAAAGAAGCCCAGCCGCTTATCCTTTCAGAAGAAGAATGCGGCGGGACAAAGGTATTGTTTTGCGACTTGTTTTCAAGCGGTATTTTGTATCTTAGCCTGTTTTTTGACGTACGGCACATTCCCAAGGAGGATTTGCCATTGCTTGGTATATTAAAGGCTGTCCTTGGGTATGTAGACACCAAAGGATACACGTACAGTGATTTGGCAAATGAAATAAATATGGAAACAGGGGGCATAGCCTCTGCCCTGACCACCTATGCTAATGTACAAGAAAGGGAGGCATACGAAGCCAAATTTGAAATAAGGGCAAAGGCGCTTTACGATAAGATCGGCAAGGTTACAAGCCTGCTTGAGGAAATACTGCTGTATTCAAAGCTTGGGGATAAAAAGAGGCTAAAGGAAATCCTTTCCGAAACGAGGTCAAGGCTTCAGATGAGCATGTCTGCATCGGGCAATGTGGTATCCGCCGTGCGCTCTATGTCTTATTTTTCTGAAACCGCTTGCTTTAATGATTTGACCTCCGGAATTGATTTTTACCGCGTGGTTTCAGATTACGAGGAGCATTTTGAGGAAAAATGGGAAGCGCTTGTGGATAAGTTAAACGGTTTGGCAGCCAGTGTGTTTACAAAGGAAGGCCTTATTGTAAGCGTAACCTGTGACAAAGAGGGTTACGCATTATTGCCCGATGCGCTAAAGGCATTTAAAGAGAAGCTGCCTAATGCGCCCAAAAGCCGGCATGCAGTAAAACTAGACTGTGTAAAGAAGAATGAAGGCTTTATGGATGCTTCCAAAGTACAGTATGTATCCCGTTCAGGCAACTTTAAAGATTTTGGGTATTCGTATACTGGCGCGCTTAAGATTTTAAAGGTGATTTTAAGTTATGATTATCTGTGGCAAAGCATCCGGGTTAAGGGAGGGGCATATGGCTGCGGCGGCGGGTTTATGAGGAACGGCAACGTTTATTTTTCTTCTTACCGTGATCCGAACCTTGCCAAAACGAATGACGTGTATAACCGTATCCCGGAATATATCCGTACGTTTTCTGCAGATGAGCGCGATATGGCAAAATATATTATAGGCACAGTCAGTGACCTTGATACGCCGCTGACCCCCCAGGCGAAAGGCCAGCGTTCGGTATCGGCTTATTTTACAGGCATTGCCTTTGAGGATATCCAAAGGGAACGCGACGAGGTAATAGGTGCTATGCCAGAGGATATCCGGGCGCTTGCAGGGCTAGTCGAAGCGGCGCTATCCCAGGGCAACTTTTGTGTTATCGGCAATGAGGAAGCAATCAAGGGGCAGCAGGGTCTGTTTTTTACGACAGAACAGCTTCTGTAGCAGAGGAAGGGAGTATATGGAAAAGAATTTAAAATCAGGGTTTGTCACAATAATCGGCAGGCCAAATGTCGGAAAATCAACATTAATGAACCGCCTTATTGGGCAGAAAATAGCCATTACTTCAAATAAGCCACAGACGACAAGGAACCGTATCCGCACAGTCTATACCGATCCGGAGCGCGGCCAGATTGTCTTTGTGGATACGCCAGGCATCCATCAGGCCAAAAACAGGCTGGGGGAATATATGGTAAATGTGGCGGTAGAGTCAATAAAAGATGTAGATGCGATCCTTTGGCTTGTGGAGCCTGGCAATTTTATCGGGGCTGGGGAGCGGCATATCATAAAACAATTGGAAAAAGTGGATATCCCTGTTTTACTGGCTATCAACAAAGTGGATATGGTAGAGAAAGAAAAAATACTCGAATATATTGACACCTACCGTAAAGCATTTGCATTCAATGAAATTATCCCAGTATCTGCCTTAAACGGCTACAACCTGGAGGATGTAATAGATACCGTATATAAGTACCTGCCGTACGGCCCGCTGTTTTTCGACGAGGATACCGTCACAGACCAGCCCGAGCGCCAGATTGTAGCCGAGATGATCCGGGAGAAATCATTGCATGCGCTGAATGAAGAAGTGCCGCATGGTATTGCTGTTACAATCGACCGGATGAAAAAACGCAGGACGGCGGCAAAAATAAAGATTATGGACATTGAAGCGACTATTGTCTGCGAGAAGGCATCCCACAAAGGGATTATCATTGGAAAAGGCGGTGAAATGCTCAAAAAGATCGGCAGTAATGCGCGGTTTGAAATCGAACGCCTGCTTGGCTGTAAGGTGAACCTAAAGCTTTGGGTAAAGGTAAAGAAGGACTGGCGCGATTCAGATTTTTTGATCCGCAATTTTGGCTACAGCAAAGAAGAGGGTTGAATCTGCCAATTTTTATCTGGTATGATTCTGTTAAAGAGGGTTAACCTAAGTATAGAAAGATTTTTAGACATACTTAGGAGATGACAGCAGATGGCAGCAGATACCTGGAAGAATTTCGAGCAAAGCGGGAGGGTCGCCGATTACCTGGCTTACCGGAGGAGTACGGAACACGAAAGCCCTGTACAGGCAGGGGAAGCAGTTTTTTTGGAAAAAGGGATGGGCAGTTATGGGAGTAAGCATCATCCTGACGGGGATGGTACTAAATGCCATGCCTGTCGGGGAATATGACAGGCGGATTACCGTTTTAACAAAAGAAAGAGGGAAGATTACAGCTTTTGCAAGAGGGGCAAGACGTCCTACCAGCCAGCTTTTAGCTGCAACCGGCCCTTTTTCCTTTGGTGAATTTGAACTGTACGAGGGCCGCAGTACATATAACGTAAAGAATATTTCGGTTTCCAATTATTTCCGGGAAATTGCGGATGATCCGGAAAAGACCTGTTATGGGTTTTATTTTTTAGAAGTTGCAGATTATTTTTCGCATGAGAATAACGATGGCCGGGAGGTGCTTAAGCTTTTATACCAGACGCTTCGCGCGCTTAAAAGCGACGCGTTTGACAACCGCCTGGTACGCAGGGTTTTTGAGCTCCGGACACTTTTGGCGGAGGGGGTATACCCAAATGTTTTTTCCTGTCAGGGCTGTGGAAAAAAAGAGGGACTGATCCGCTTTAGTGTGCGTCAGGGGGGGATGCTCTGTAATCATTGCGCGGCAGACGAGGGGAGCCTTGCGGTGGGGGCGGATACGCTTTATACTTTGCAGTATGTGCTGGCTGCAGAAATCGGGAAGCTTTATACCTTCCGGGTGTCTAAGCATGTATTGGCAGAGTTTGGGCGGGTCGTTGAGGGGGTGTTTACACAACAGGTGTGCCATACGTTTCGGTCACTGGAGATTTTGCAGGGGGTTGCCGCAGGGGGTACCATATTATAACAAAGGAGTAAACCTTAAAATGCATCAAATAAACAATCTAACACAAATCAATTTGTCTAAGGGGCTTGCTCCGGCAGAAGAGCCTGCCCGCCAGTATTATTACATCAAAGCCGCCCGGGCATATGTCCAGGAGCTGTCCGCTCAAAAAGGGGCGCCCCTAACCTTCCATGTATCTACCTTTGGCTGTCAGATGAATGCAAGGGATTCTGAAAAGCTAACGGGGATACTTGAAGAAATTGGATATCAGAAAACGGATACTGAGGAAGCGGATTTTGTCCTTTACAATACCTGTACTGTACGTGAAAACGCCAACAACAAAGTATATGGAAGGTTAGGCTACCTAAACGGTTTTCAGAAGAAAAACCCATTTATGATGATAGGCCTGTGCGGCTGCATGATGCAGGAGCCTGCCGTTGTTGAAAAAATTAAACAGAGCTACCGGTTTGTCAACCTGATATTCGGTACGCATAATATATACAAATTTGCGGAGCTTTTGTGTACTGCCCTGGAAGCTACATTTGGCAGCAATGCAAAAAAAATGGGGCGTTCGATGATAATTGACATTTGGCAGGATACTGATAAAATTGTAGAGGAGCTGCCTGTAGAACGCAAATATGAGTTTAAGTCTGGCGTCAATATCATGTTTGGATGCGATAACTTCTGCAGTTATTGTATCGTGCCTTATGTGCGCGGCCGGGAACGCAGCCGGAAACCGGAGGATATTTTACAGGAAGTAAGGACACTTGCCGCAGACGGTGTAGTGGAAGTAATGCTTTTAGGCCAGAATGTCAATTCCTATGGCAAAAACCTTAAGGAGCCGTATACATTTGCCCGGCTTTTGCAGGAGGTGGCCAATATTGACGGCATTGAACGCGTCCGTTTTATGACGTCCCACCCGAAGGATTTATCGGATGAATTAATTGCAGTCATGGCCAAATCTGAAAAAATCTGCAGGCACCTGCATTTGCCGCTGCAGTCTGGAAGTACCAGGCTCCTTAAAGTTATGAACCGCAAATATACAAAAGAACAGTATTTAGGCCTGGTTGAAAAGGTGCGTGCGGCTATTCCGGATATCGCCATTACGACGGATATTATCGTGGGGTTTCCAGGTGAAACGGAAGAGGATTTTAATGAAACGATGAATGTTGTGTGTAAGGTTGGGTTCGATAGTGCGTTTACCTTTTTATATTCCAAACGGACAGGGACGCCTGCAGCTTCCATGGAAGGCCAGATACCTGAAGAAACTGCAAAAGCGAGGTTTGACCGCCTTTTGCGCAAGGTACAGGAAATTGCGTCAAAAAAAGCAATGCAATACGAGGGCACTGTCCAGAAGGTTTTAGTAGAACATATTAATGAGATGGATGAAAAGCTTGTTACAGGGCGGATGGGTAACAACTCAATTGTGCATTTTCCTGGCACTGCGGATATGATTGGGAAGATACTGGATGTTTATTTAAAAGAATGTAAAGGCTTTTATTATATAGGAGAGGCCAGGTGAGGGGATGGCAAAGGGCTTTGGGAAAAAAGACGGTATATTTTTGGGAATTTTCTCTGCAGTCTTAATTTTGGTATGTGCCGGGTATTATTTTCTGGGGCGCCAGCCGGGGGCCATGGCAGAAGTAACAGTAGACGGAAAATTTTATGGGGCATATCCCCTTTCCCAGGATCAGACCGTCGATATTATGAAGGGGGAGGCTGTTACCAATGTATTGGTGATACAAAACGGGATGGCGGATGTGATAGAAGCCAATTGCCCGGATAAACTTTGTGTACACCAAAAATCGGTTTCCCATGCAAATGAAACGATTGTCTGCCTGCCTAACAAGGTTGTCGTCGAAATCAAAGGCGGCAAAAAAAGGGAGCTTGACGCAGCAGTATAGGGGGGGGGTATACCGTGAAACATAAAACAGCACATACCGGGATGTTTTTGGCATTGGCATTGATTTTGAGCTATGTGGAAACGCTGATCCCGTTCCATTTTGGGATTCCGGGGGTTAAGCTTGGCCTTGCCAACCTGATTACTGTTGTTATGCTTTACTGTTGCGGGGCAAAGGAAGCCTTTGTGATTTCTGTATTGCGGATTGTGCTGGCAGGCTTTTTATTTGGCAGCCCTTTTAGCATTATATATGGTTTAAGCGGGGGGGCTGTAAGCTTTTTGGCAATGTATCTGCTTTGGCGTACGGACAGGCTGCATGTGGTTTCCATCAGCGCAGCGGGAGGTGTGTTCCACAATATTGGGCAGCTTTTTATGGCGGCTGCCGTAGTAGAGAACCTAAGGCTCGTTTATTATATGCCTGTACTTTTGACGGCAGGCTTTCTGACCGGGCTTTTGATTGGGGTACTGGCGCAGGAGATGATTGTCAGGGTAAAACGGTGGATGTAATATGGATTTAGTGAAGCTGCCCAAAAAAGAGCTGGGCATATTTTGGCGGGGCGCAGCAGTGAAAGAACCAGTTTCACACATATCGGGAGGGCTTATGAAATTACTACATATATCAGATCTGCATATCGGAAAGCGCATAAATGAATTTCCCATGATAGAGGATCAAAAATATATCCTGGATCAGATTTGCGCTATTGCTGAGGGCATACAGGCAGACGGTGTGATTATTGCCGGGGATATTTACGATAAAGCTGTCCCATCTGCAGAAGCAGTCCAGCTATTCGACTATTTTTTGACCAGGCTTTCTGAAAATGGCCGAAAAGTTTTTGCAATAAGCGGCAATCACGATTCGGCAGAGAGGATCGCGTTTGGCGCAAAGCTTATGAGCCGTTCGGATGTATTTGTTTCTCCGGTTTATGACGGTACAATTGATAAAATACAATTGGAAGATCGGTATGGCGAATTGTGCATTTACCTGCTTCCTTTTTTAAAGCCTGTTTCTGTGCGCCATGCTTTAGAGGGGGAAGCAGGCGCAGACATGCCCGAAAGCTATCAGGAAGCGGTAAAGGCAGCGATAGGCAGGCTTAAAATAGATCCTTGTGCCCGAAATGTTTTAGCAGCCCATCAGTTTGTTACAGGTGCAAGCCGCTGTGAATCAGAAGATGTTGTTGTCGGCGGGCTGGATAATGTTGACGTGGAGATATTTGATGCATTTGATTATGTTGCATTAGGACATATCCACAGCCCACAGTCAGTTGGGAGGGAAACGGTGCGCTATTGCGGTACACCGTTAAAATATTCTTTTTCTGAGGTAAAACAGGAAAAATCAGTTACAGTAGTGGAATTGAAAGAGAAAGGGAATGTGGCAATAGAAACGGTACCGCTTGTCCCGCTCCATGATATGCGTGAAATCAAGGGGAGCTACCTGGAAGTGACAGCGCGCAGTTTTTATGAGGGGTCAGATACACAGGATTACATCAAAGCAACCCTTACAGATGAAGAAGATATACCAGACGGAATGCAGAAATTGCGGGTTATTTACCCTAATCTGATGCGTCTGGAGTATGACAATAGCAGAACGCGGCAAAGCAGGGAAATTGGGGCTGCACAGAATGTGGAAAAGAAATCAGGGCTGGAGTTGTTTGAAGAATTTTATGAGCTGCAGAATAATGCGAAGATGAGCGAAAAACAGGCAGAGTTTGTGGCTTGTTTGTTTGGGCAGATTTGACAGGCCAAAATAAATCTCAAAAGGAAGAACGGATATGAAACCATTAAAGCTTACTATCAGTGCATTTGGGCCTTATGCAGGCAAAACAGAAATAGATTTTGAGCAGCTGGGAAATCAGGGGCTTTATCTTATTACTGGCGATACAGGCGCTGGTAAAACTACTATTTTTGACGCAATTGCCTATGCCCTCTATGGAGAGGCCAGCGGCGATGTCCGGCGCGCAGATATGTTCCGCAGCAAATATGCCGGTGAGGGTGTGCCAACTTATGTGGAATATACCTTCCTTTACCGCGATAAATGCTATACTGTGAAACGCAACCCCGAATACCCGCGCCCCAAAGGCCGCGGCACGGGATTTACCATGCAGAAGGCGGACGCTTGCCTTGTGTATCCGGACGCCCGTGAGCCTGTTACGAAATCCAAGGAGGTTACAAGGGCTATTACGCAGTTAATTGGGCTTGACAGAAAACAATTCGCCCATATAGCTATGATAGCCCAGGGTGATTTTCAGAAGCTTCTGCTTGCAGGCACCGAGGAGCGCAGCGGTATTTTCCGGCAGATATTTGATACAGGGCGTTATCAGAGGATACAGGATCAGCTTAAAGCGGCGTCAAAGGTGCAGAAGAAGGAGTATGAAGAAATAGGGCGCAGTATCCATCAGTATATGGACAGCATCGTCTGTACAGGGGAGACGCCTGTAGCTGTAAAATTAAGAACGTTAAAAGCGGAGGGCTTTGATGGCCGGATCGCAGAAGGTGTGCAGCTGTTAGAAGGGCTGGCAGGGGAAGATGGGGCAGTATTACGGGAGCTTGAAACAAAGATGGAGCAGTGTGACCTGCAGATTCAAAAGACAGATCAGTTAATCGGTAATATCCATAAAGTAAAAGAGCAGCGGGAAAAGCTGCAGGAATATAAGATAAGGCAAGGTGAGTGCCAAGAGGAGCTTTCTCATGCCAAGGAATGCTTTACAAAGGCAAAACATAGCGCGGCTATATGCGGGGAAATTGCGCAGCAGATAAACGAACAGCAGAATAACCTGGCATTGTTTGGCCAGTTGGAGCAGGAGCAGCGCGCGCAGGAAGCAGACCGGCAGGCCCTGCAAAAACAGGAAGCTAAAAAACAGCGGCTTCTCGACGAAAAAGCCAGGCTTTTGGCAGAGCTTGCCGCCGGGCGGGAAAGTTTAAAAAAGCTGGCGTATACAGGGGAAGAAAAGGAGCGTTTGGAGTATGGGCTTGCGAATGCCAGGCGTGAGAAACAAAATT
>OFGE01001149.1_pt1 | contig 24937 bp, 20 predicted proteins | sample 1521681 | NCBI WGS metagenome assembly OFGE01 (sample SAMEA3504093, study PRJEB24116) | mouse gut metagenome | biome: mouse gut; feature: mouse-associated habitat; material: faeces | place: Denmark | collected 2011
ATATCTTATTCTTATCAGGAAGTCTTAAATTCCATAGACACAAGATTTTTTACAGCCTCCTTATTTTTTATGATTGTCTATGTATAACAGGGCTGTAAATATTACAAACAATAATGTCAAAATTTCTATCACGCTCATCAGCACCACCCTCTTTCGTTAGACTAGAGGGCATCTTTCAGAACTTCGCATCCTGCTTTCTTTTCAATTATACTTGCTTATTATAACATAAATAAGTACATTTCTCAATCCAAAACGAGAACTTTGGCATGTTATGATTTATTGCTGGCAGTTTGTTTCAAATGTTTCAATTTTTTAAGGTACTACCGCTATTTAATCCTGACTTTAGATTACAATAACCTCTGCCTCCTGTAAAGGCTTTTGCTAATACTTTATCTCAGCGACTTTTCTTATATATTGCTTCATCCTATCATTCAATGTTTCTTCACAATCGGAATAACCAATCTTCACAACATAATCTCCAACCCGCACAAGAAAAGGGTTCCCGACTTTCTGTACATAATCCTCTACCCTGGCAGAAACCGATTTTTTCATATCTATTTCCATGTTGCTTATATCCACCAAATTCTCTGCAACAGCCTCTTTTATATCTTCCTGTTCCATCCTATATAATTCTTCCTTCGACAAATACATTTCTATGCCTCCAGCATTACATTATATTTTATACATTGTATGTCCTATTCTTCATAATTGTATTGCATAACTCACTCGTATTTTTTGAAAGCCTGCTGCTCAATATCGTATAGAATTCCTCAATTTTTAACCCCTCAGGCGACTGCCGTTTCCGTCATAACAGAGTATGTTCTATATACCTTTCCTGTATTATATAGTGTCATTATAAACACACTATTGTTTAGATAATTTTGCATGGATAATAGAGGTAATACAAGCAGCATTTGAATGAAGGCGGGAAATGAAATGATAACATATGACCGACTATGGGAAACCATGAAAGAAAAGGGCGTGACACAATATGACCTTTACACACACTACAATGTCAACCGCGCGCAGCTTAACCGGTTAAGGCATAACAAAAATGTGGAAATGAACACGATAGACAGGCTCTGCAATATTCTGCATTGCAGGGTAGAGGACATCATGGAGCATTTTGATGATGATAACCGATTCTAAGAAATATACCCTTTCAGACGAAGCCAACCCGCCCGCAGGGCATGAACGGTATGCCCTTTGGGTATACCTTACCGGACAGTCGTCCTCCCCATCAGAGACATATAGTAAGGGATACCCGAATGGGTACAAATTACCGGAAATGCCTGCTATACACGTTTTTAGCTCAAGAAAGGACTGGTAACGCAATGAATACCGCCAACGGATTACAATACGGCCAGAAGCGGCAGGAAGATCTACAGCGTTTAAAAAACTTCCGGCTATTGGATGATGATTTTTGCACGAAGGTGTTTGAAGATATTGAGTGCGTAGAGCTGTTACTGCGTATCATATTAAAGAAAGACGACCTGAAAGTGACCGAAGTACATTCCCAGTATAACATGAAAAATCTCCAGGGACGTTCTGCAAGGCTCGATATATTTGCCATTGACAGCGCCGGCGATGTGCTCAACATCGAAATACAGCGCAGTGACCACGGCGCAATCCCAAGACGGGCAAGATACCATTCTAGCCTGATTGACGCGAATATTACAATACCAGGGGATAAATATGAGAAGCTGCCGGAATCCTTTGTCATTTTCATTACGGAAAATGATGTGATAGAGGCAGGGCTTCCGCTCTACCATATCAACCGTTTTGTAGAGGAAACTGGGAAACATTTTGGGGATGATACCCATATCATCTATGTAAATTCACAGATCCAGGATGAGACTACCTTGGGACGTCTCATGCATGATTTTTCATGCACTGACCCGTCTGATATGAATTACAAGATACTGGCTGACAGGGTACGCTACTTTAAAAGCGACGAGGAAGGAGTGTTGATTATGTGCCGGATGTTAGAGGAAATGCGAAACGAAACGGCGTTGGAAACAACAAAGGAATTTGCCCTCCGCCTGATCATCAGGGGGAAAGATACGCTCGAAGAGATTGCTGAGATTACCAAACTGCCGTTATCAGAAATAAACCGTTTAAAGGAAACACAGAAGATTTAGCGTGTTTTCCCACAAGGGCATGAAAAAGGAGAAGCTCCGGCTGACTGCCATACACTTCTCCTTTTCTTTATTTGCGCCTTCAGATTGAAGATTATTCGTTCAACTGCATGAATTCAGTCAATGTAGCCCGCTACGGCAATACCTCGACCAACCTCCTCACCTCTTCCATCTTCGTCCCCCAGCTAGTCGCAAACCGCACCACAGTATGCCCCTCATCATATTTTTCCCAAAATCCGAATTTCACATCCCTGCCAATGCGCTCCATCAGCGCATTTTCCAAAATCACAAAAATCTGATTCGTCGGCGACTCCAAAAAGAAACGGTAACCCTTTTCGCGAAGGGCGCCTTTCAGTACATTTGCCGTTTCAATTGCATTCCGGCTAATGGTTTGATACAAATCATCCGTAAACAACGTATCAAACTGAATCCCTAAAAGCCTTCCCTTTGCAAGCAACGCACCCTGCTGCTTCACCATGGTCATAAAATGCTCCGGAGCCTTTTTCGGAAATACCACAGCTTCTCCGCACAAGGCTCCTACTTTTGTCCCGCCAATATAAAAAACTGACGTACAGCGGGCAATATCGGCAAGCGTAACATCCGTCCCATCGCTTACAAGCCCATATCCAAGCCGTGCCCCATCTAAAAACAGGGGCAGGGAATACCTGCTGCATACCTCCGATAAATCGGCCAATTCCTTTTTGGTATACAATGTCCCGTATTCTGTAGGATGTGAAATATATACCATGCCAGGGAATACCATATGCTCATGGTTCGGATCCGCATAATAATCCAAAAGATACGAAAGCAGGGTATCTGCCTGGAGCTTACCCTCCTTTTGCGGCAGCTGCAAAACCTTATGTCCGGTATATTCGATTGCACCTGCTTCGTGAAGGCTGACATGCCCGGTTGCTGCCGCAATCACCCCTTCATGGCGACTCAGCACCGATCCAATCACAACTGCATTTGCCTGCGTCCCGCCAGCCAAAAAGAAAATATCTGCGTCCGGGCAGCCACAAGCTGTACGGATTTTTTCCTTTGCCGATTCACAATAAGGATCTGCCCCGTAGCCCGGCAGCTTTTCCATATTCGTCTCAATGAGCTTCTGCAGTATGGCCGGATGTGCGCCTTCACAGTAATCATTTTCAAAATACAACATATCATACACTCCTTAACCATTTTTTTCCTATCCAGATATATAAACGCAAGCTACAAGGGCAACGAAATTCTAAGGATATCCGTCATAGCATCCTGCGGCGGCAAACCTGCGCTGGCCGTACCTCGTATGTAAGAATATATCGGATAGCCCTTCATACACGTTCCAACAATGTCCGGATCGGCTCTCTTGTAATGGTAGCCTTCGCCCACGCAATATAACCGGGATCAGTCCTTACCACGTCCAACAGCTTTTCCCCGTTATGCTTCCCAAAATTAAATACATAATCCTCTACAGAAGGAGCGCCGTCCCCCTGCATCTCTCTTGAAAGCGTTTCCCGCCCTGGCGCTTTACTCTCGTAAAATATAACCTCAATGTCCTTCCGGCTTGCCAGATAATCCGCCAGGTGAAGAATTTTCTGATATTTTGTCTCCGGCAGGGGCAGCGCCGTCCTGCTTCTACGATCTTTATTCCACTGCCCCATATGGCTCTCTATCGTTTTTGCCACAAGCTCCTTTTCCTCTTCCGGAATAAAGCCCTTTACCCCACGCACTTCATCCGCCGCTAATATAGGGTGGTCAAACTTCGTATATTTATCCCCTGCAAAATCTGCATCACTGCCGCTTTTCCTGGAATCGTGCATTATCCCGGCCACGCGCAGCAAATCCCGTTCCCTGGAGGTAAACTCCTTTCTGCAGCAGTCAATACTAAACATGTGGTTTAAAAACCGAACCACTGCGCAGGTATGGCGTGCCAACCCCAAATCGCCAAGCGCATATTGGGGATGGTATTTTCCAGTGCTTGACGCACCGACATCCCAAAAATACCTGGGAATAGTCTGGATACAGGCTTTCGCAAATGACTGTATGTCTGTATTTTCAAATGTGTCCAGTAACGGATCAAATATTTTCGCTTTGTCGTATGTCACGGTTTGGTTCTCCTTCTCTTCTGTCCTATCCCGCACAGCTGCCGGATTCCTATTTGAAATCAGCCATGTATAGCTATTATCATCATAACACACTCTGTATAAAGCGACAATAAAAAAGATTTACCGTCCGCCCATCTCCTTTATAAGATACCTCACACCCCCACCCGCCATTGCTGCCAAAACACCTGCCCAGCCTAAAAGCAGCCACACATTCCGCTCATTTAACACCCGGTTTACCGAATAGCAGCCGTTAAGCGTCCCAAGATCTGCCCATTCCATCCCCAGCAAATGAAGCCCCAGTGGAAATGCCAGAAAAATCAAAAGCAAAGACACCGCCTGCACAGTATTTTTTCGGTAAACAGCCACACCCATTACAAGCAGCAACGTTGCACACGCCATCACAAACCGCAGAAAATAAACTGCTCCCAGATACGCCCAAAGCGGACAGCGCAAAAATCCCCCTGCTAGCTCCGGTATCGTATCCGAGGAATAAGAAAGGCCCGCATATCCATACACCGCCCCAATTTGTATTATCTGCGGTACATACGCTACAGGAAAAAGCAAAAGCATCCCTGCCACTGCCGCCGCCCCCTTCGCCAAAAGCGTCCTTCTCCTGCCCGCATACTGCGTAGAAATCAGCTGCATCATCCCTTTGGAATACTCTGTGGCAAAAAAAGGCGCCGCCAGTAAAACCAGCGCAATAACAAAGCTCAGGGCGTTTGCCATATCCTCCCGGTACTGTGCACCGCCATACCCTAAAAGCTCCAAATACCCGGTTTCATATACAAGCGGGGTCCTATGCCTCTTTGCATACTCTGCCCTTTCCAAAACCCGCAGCAGCGCATCCCTCGACTCCAGTTTTTCCGAAACAAGCTTTGATACCGCTGCCATTTCCGCTTCCGAAATCTTATTTTGTCCATAATCCTTCTGTTTTTCTTTCAAAAGCGCTTCATACATTTCAAATTCCTGCTTTTCCTTCTCAAGAAACGCTTCTTTTTCCTTATCCATTTGCCCTGCCAGCAATTCCATATATTCCTTGTAGTACCGCTCATCTTTTGTCACCCAGTAGTTTTTCTGCCCATATATCCATACCATCAGGCACAAAAACGCCAAAAGCAGCGCCCATCCCCGCCCAGACACGAAAAGCTTATAGCATTCATGGGAAAATACGCTAACATTCACGCGCTTTATGGCCCTATGGCGCTTACGTTTACCAGGCCAGCGCCTAATCCCGCATGAAAAATGCCTGCTGGCAAATACACGCCAGTTCAAATACCAGCAGCCAGCCAAAAGCAGCACAGTGCAGCACAGGGAAAACACCATAATAGAAACCGGATACCCCAATATATTCAGGTTAAAATAAAACCGGTAAAAGGAAACCACGCGCACCAAAAAAATCAGGTTGGCATAATGCAGGATATAAAATCCAGAATACACGCCTGCTGCATAACATGCGGCTGAAACCACTATAAGGACACACGCCCCCAAATATATCTCCATTGTACTTAGGGCTTTCATCGACAAAAGCAGCGCCAAAAAACTAACTGCCGTATAAACTACAGCTTTAGAAACCAAAAACACAAACAGAAACTGCCCCACCGTAGCATCAAATGCCGATGTGTCATAACCATACACCGACTGCAGCGGCGCAGACAAATCCACCATGCCGTACAAGGCAACAGACATTATAAAATTCCCTGCCCAGAACAAAACCGTTATAATAAAGGAAGCCGCCGTACCTGCCGCCATTTTAGCGCAGATTAATGAGCCCCTGCCGTTTTTTGATGCACGCAGCAGCGAAAACAGGCCATGCTCCTTCTCATAAATCACCATAGAAACCACCAGATAAAATAGAACCGCAAGCGCAATAATATCCGTAACTATAAATTCCGTCGCATGCAAAAATGTATCGCTGTTAACAAATTCCGCCTTTCTGCCCAAAAATGGGGCAAAAGCGGCTGCAGCTGCATTTAAATCACGTTTTGTATATTCAGAAATGTCCTGAAAAATCGAAATGTCCTGCTGTTTTGCTTTCATTTGAATGCCCTTAAGGTAATCGGGATATCCTTCTGTCTGCATGATGCGTTTTTCAAATTCCTGCACGAGCTTTTGTTCTTTCCATAAATCATCCGTAAACAAAAACGCTTCATCCCATGTGCCCTCTTCCAGGGACTTCCCATATTCCTCCAGAAATACTGGCCGTTCCTTTTCATCCAACGCGGCCAGATATGCATTTGCTTGCCGATGCGCATTTGCCCCTACGCCATCTTCCTGGCCCCTTGTACAAAACAGGCATGCATTTAATACCAGGGCTGTAAGCAATACAAGGATACAAGGCAGGCGGCAAAAAGTTTTTTCAAATTCGCGCCAAAAACCCCTCATACCGTTTCCTCCCCGTTTGCAAAATAATACAAATAAACATCCTCCAAATCTGGACGGACTGGATTGGTACAAAAACCAGACGGACATTCTTTTGCAAGGAAACGTACAAGCAATTTCCCGTCTCGTTTCACGATATTCCGTACCGGAAACGCATTACCCGTCCGGGCAAATTCTGTTTCAGACATTTCCGCTTCAAATACCTTCCCCTCCATCATCTGGCAGAACGCATCCGGCGTTTCCTCTGCAATTACATGCCCTTTTTTTAACAGAATCACCTCTTTGGCAATTTGTTCAATATCTGAAACAACATGCGTAGCAAAAATAACAATCCTTCCTGTAGAGATTTTGGAAATTATATTTCGGATACGGATACGTTCTTTGGGATCTAACCCTGCAGTCGGCTCATCTAAAATAAGTACTTTAGGATCATTCATAATGGCCTGTGCTACTAAAATACGCTGTTTCATGCCACCAGAAAACGCCCCAAGCTTTTGGTGGGCTTGTCCAGTCAAATGTACCATTTCAAGCGCCCATGCAATTTCACGTTTAGCCTCCCTGGAACCCATCCCCTTTAAGGAAGCCATATAAGAAAGGAAACGGTACGCGGTAAAATTCTCATACAATCCCTGCTGCTGGGGCATAAACCCCAAAATACCGCGGAATTTTGCACCCAGTTCCCTAATTGGGATGCCGTCATAGTAAATTTCACCTTCGTCGGGAACAAGATTCCCGGTAATAAGGTTCATAAAAGTGCTTTTACCCGCGCCGTTTGGCCCCAAAAGAGCATAGACACCTGGGGTCAGCGTTAAAACCATATGATTTAAAGCCGTGTAGCTGCCATAGTTTTTTGTGAGGTTGTCAATCGACAGTGTCATATTCAACTACCCCTTCCATCAAATCCGAAAGCCTGTAGAACCCTACATGTGCTTCTCTAGTTTTTTTATCCTCCAGATTTCCATAAACATATTCTCCCGCCTCACAGTACGGATAAAAATGCTCCAAATTCATTTTAGGTGCAGAAACCTCCTTATTTTTCCTAAAGTCATAGATAAAACCACCCTGTTCCCCGTCTTTTTGATAAATAGCGTAGTTGGGAAACAGCATACCGCGTTCTGTCATCCTTACAAGCTCCTGCACCTCCTCTGTAGCCAGATCGATTTTTACCAGCCCGCAATTTATGTCCTCCCCTTCATTCATACTCCGGTCAATCGGCGCGGTTTTCGCAAAAAGATATCCATTTGCAAAGGAAGCCTTGATAATCTGATCCTCTTTGAACTTCTTTAAAACCTCCCGCAGCTCCCCTGTCTTTGTAGAATACTCATAATACTCCACTACCTGAGAAGCTTCTTTGTAATTTGTTCCGTCAAATGGCTTTTTAAAATAGCTATAATCTAAATACAACCTATCATCTTCTACTGCCATAATTGTAACAACCGCACTAAAATCTTCCTTTTCCATAAGCACCCGGATAGCCCCATCGGATAAATCAATAGAACAAAGCTGTGCTTTCTTCCTGCTTCCGCTTGTAATGGTACCGTCCTTGTGATCGATCTGTTCAATTTGATCTACAATTGCATACAGCATATTTTCCTTTACCGCAAAACTAAATACAGAATCGCTGTCAAATACTGTCACCTCACGCTGATTCATCCGATCTAAATCGGACTCAACAATACGGATTTGATGATTCCCTTTATTTCCATATGTGTTTTCCATAATATAAAGTTTATCCCTACTTATAAAACCAGTTGAATGGAGGCCTACATATGCGTTACACCGTTCTTCCAAAGGCGTATTTTCATCCCATTGCTGATGTTTGCAATTCGGCTTATTGCAGACAATCGTATCTTTTTCTGCGTCATAATCAAAAAAATACATAAAACCTTCCTGATCTGGATAGTAAAACCCTTTTTGCGTATTAATTTCTACTGAGTACATAAAATAAGTGCGAAACCCGTCAGCGCCCTGACCTCCATCTATAGCCACAGATACTGGCTTTCCGCATCCTGCAAGACAGCAAATTATAAATGCCGCTGCAGCCATTGCCCTTTTTTTCATCCTTCTAACTGCCCTTTCTGTTTTGATAATTTCCATTCCCTAAGCTGTCTGTTGGCTTCCTCAACCACATCATCTATCCCTGCAGCTTTTAACTCCGCTGTAATATCGGCAACCGCAGATTTTGTATCCTCTATTTCCAAGCGGATTATCTTCCCCGCTGTTTCAGAACCTGAGCTATTCCCAAATACCTGGTTTGTTTTAACAACCTGCTCTATGACAGGCTTAGGATCAAACCGGAAGCCATCCGGAATTCCACTTTCGTATGTTTCATGGAACTTCGCTGCATATTCCAGCTTATTTTTTGCCATCGTCCTGGTTGGATACGTGATCAGCGGATTTGTATACTGCCCCCCAAACAATTGCAGGTAAATATTGGTCGCTTTTTCTACCTTCACCTTACCATCCTCTAGCGTATATTCCTCCCCTATCCTGCCATACTGTATTAAATTAGCAATATCGGGATCGCTCATTAGCCGGATCAAAAAGTCCTCCGCCAGCTCCTGCTTTTTTGTCCAGGATGCAATACATTGCTTGACATCCCCCCAGTATGGCGCAAGATCCCATTGCGTCTGGCTGGGCACTAAAAACACAGGGCTCTCTTTATCTGCCCCCGTTTTAACTGGTACTAGCAGATCTCCCGAATACGCCTGATCCGAAAAATACATCCCCAAGCTGCCCCCCTGCTGGGCAAAACACATTTCTTCCTGTGAACCGTCTAATATCCTAAGAAGCCCCTTTTCCTTCCATTCTAAAAGCTTCGTCAAACGCTCTTTAAATTCAGGGGTTTCTGTTACATTGCCAAACGTCCCGTCCTTTGTTAAAACCAGGTTTTCGGATGGCTCCGTAATCCACAGCCCAAGCTCGCGCCTTACATCCCCCGACAAAATTCCATACGGCGCTTCGCCGGATAAATTCTGGACTTTTTGCAGAAGCTTTTCGTTTTCAAACAGCGGCGCCATAAGCTCTTCCTCGGCCACCCCATACTTTTGCATCTGCTCTCTAGAATACGCCACATAGCCCGACGGGGGCAGGACAGCAGAAACCCCATAAACCTGCCCTCCACATTCAGCACGTTTTAAATCAGTTTGTGTAACGGCTTTTTTTAACGTCTCTCCCTTTTCCTCCTCAAGCAATAGATTAAGCGACATTAAAAGGCTGCGCTTAATGCATTCCGGATACATCAGATAATACCCTTTTAGATTATCAAACTGCTCTGGAGTACGAATGCTAATCAAGTCCGTCTGTTCTCCTGCCGCCTTAAGCGCCTCAAGCTCATCTGCAACAGATGTATCTGATTCTGCAAATTCCCCGTCCATACCCAAAAGCTCAATTTCTACCTGATAGCCCGCGCCCTTTTCCTTCAGCAACGCATTTAACGGCTCCTGCCAAATCCCCACAAGCTGGCTGGCCATGTCCGTTTCTTCCATACTAACAGGCAGATTCATCCTCCAGACCAGTATTTCTTCTTGGCCTGATATGCTTGTATTTTCCGCCGCCGGCTCTGTTCCTGCCGAAGCTTCGCTGCCATCTGCCCGCTGCACACTCCTGCATGCACTTAACAATATTGGTATGGCAAGGAAAACCAACATTATTTTTTTATTGTAATTCATATGGCCTTTTCTCCTTCCTGTTTTCTATATCCATACCATATCACAGTAACCTTACAGGAAAGTGACACGCCACCCCCAATTCCTCCCACATTGCAAACCCCAAAAATATGTGTTACGATACCCAAAACAAAAAGGAGTACAAACTGCTATGAAAAAAATCCTAATCGTAGAGGACGAGCTTCCTCTCAGGAAAAATATAAAAGAACTTTTAACCCGCCACGGCTTTACCCCGCTCACGGCTTCTACCCTCTCTGAAGCGGCGCATTATGCTTTAACCCACAAAGATATCGCCCTCTTCCTCTTAGATGTCTGGCTGCCAGACGGCGACGGCTTTGAGCTGTGCCGCCGTATCCGCCAAAACACCTTAACACCCATTATTTTCCTAACTGCATGCGATGATGAAGAATCCGTCGTCAAAGGGCTAAACCTCGGCGGCGACGACTACATTACAAAGCCATTCCGCACAGCCGAGCTTATTTCCAGAATCCAGGCAAACCTACGGCGGCAGGAATCGCTAAACGCCGTAAAAATCCTGTGCAGCGGCGATATCCGCCTTGACCGCAGACAATGCCTTGCCAGCAAAAGCGGCGCGGCGCTGTCTCTTGGCGCCGTTGAATACCAGCTTTTACTGATCCTTATGCAAAATGCCGGGCGCATTGTAAAACGGGAGCAGTTTATGGAAAAGCTCTGGGACGCTTCTGGGAAATTTGCGGAAGACAACACCCTTTCTGTCAATATGAGCCGCCTGCGAAAAAAAATAGGTACAGAATACATTGAAACCATCCGCGGCTTTGGCTACCGCTTTAGGCAGCCAGTTACCGAAAGTTTAGAATAAGAAAGCAGGTCCTAACATGAAAAAACAAAACCGGCCCGCCTGGATTACAAGCATTGCAGCCCTTATCCTCCTTCTGGTTGCACTCGGCTTGCTGCCATACCTTTTAATCCGGCAATCCTTTATTATTACCTGGCAGAACATGATAGGCATTCTATACGAAAAGAGCCCTCAGCTGTGTGAAGAAACTGTCCCATACCTGTTTGAACGGGATATGTTCTGGAATACGGCACAGCAGGGGGAAGACGCTATAATTGCCCTGGGCTATACGAAAAAGGGGGTATCGTACCTATTTCAAAACAGCGGCTTAGGTTATGTTTACCTGGGGACATTTATAGTGCAGGCAGCGCTTGCGCTTCTCCTGTTTTATCTTCTGATACGCCTTAGGAAGAAGCAGGCAGCCCAAGAAGAACTATTAGCCCAGGATATTAGGGATGCAATAACGCAGTGGGCCGGATTAAAAGCGGAAGATTATCCATTCCTGGATCCTGGACTGATTCATGAAATGTCGGATGCACTGGGTTTACTGCATGCGAAGGAACAGTTTTTGCAAAAGAAAAACCGCGATACACAGATGTTTATTGAAAATATTTCCCACCAGATCAAAACCCCGCTGAGCTGTATTTCTATTTCTCTGGATCTTGTGCTCGAGGAAGCAAAACAAGCGCAAAAAAAACGTATTTTAGAATGCTTTGGATATTTAGGCAATGTGGAGATGCTTTTAAAACGCCTGCTTGACATCGGACGGCTAGAAGCTGGTAAAATTATTATGCGCAAGGAACCGTTTGAGATGGAACAGCTCTTAGAAGAGTGCAAAAGTACCCTGCCGGACGCAGAGCAGCGTATTTTTCTCTCTATCGAAGGCGGAGCATATCAAAAAAGACCTTATTACGGCGATTTTGAATGGTTAAAGGAAGCCTTTTTGAATATTTTAAAAAATTGCCTGGAACATGATAACAGCAGCGAACCCATATCGGTAACAATTTCCCAGAATGCAGAGGGTATCAAAATTACGGTACGTGATCATGGGCCAGGTATTATGCCAGAGGATTTGCCTTTTATTTTTGACCGTTTTTATATTCCCAAAAATGCAAAAAAATCACATTCTGGCATTGGGCTAAACTTAGCCAAGCTGATAATTGACAGGCATTTCGGGGTTTTCCATGTAAAAAACCATGATAAGTGCGGCGCAATATTTACCATTGTGCTTCCGGTATTTGCGCTGAAGCATGAAAAGCTGTAGTTTTGTCACCTTTCTGTAAGGTTTGTGCGGTATGGTAGTTTTATAATGACAGAAAGGATAAAAGACTATGGGCATTTTTTTTAAACTGGTTATGACTGGTCAAAAACGGCGGAAACGGGAAATGTGGTATGTCTCACTGGCTGCTTTTATCGCCATACTGTTTATGTCTTCCGTTTCATTATTCCAAATTATAATGGACCGCTACCTAATGGAAACCAATTATCAGAATTACGGGGACTGGGTAATCTCTGCTGTAAAAGATTACGGGGATTCTTCCGTCATGTTTTCAAGCATAGAACACCCCTATTTGTCTGCATGTGGCGTATGCACGAGCGGCCCCGCGCTTTTGGGCGCAGAAAATGAACCTGCAAACGTATACATTGGTACAATGGATGAAACAGCAAAAAAGCTGGGGAATATTACACTGTATGAAGGCCGGTTCCCGGAAACAGAACAGGAAATAGCAATGGATTTATCCTCCCTTTCTGCGTTGGGGTATAGCTATGAGACAGGCCAAACCGTACGCATTGCCGTGCTTGTTGACGGCGAAGTTTCAGAACAGGAGTTTTTACTGACTGGGACGGTGGCAAGCTTCGCCAAAAATTGGAAACATATCTTCCAGTATCCTTTGCCTAGCTGCATCGTAACGGAGGAAGGCTTATCCCGCATAGGCGCTCCCAGCTACGCCACTTATTTTTATCAGCTCGACAGAAGTTACGAAAGCCTGGATATGGAAGAATTTACACAGGCATTATTTATAAAAGGCCATGCACGGGTATATAACAGCTATGTTTATGAGAACCGGATCTGGGGCTCAAAGGAAATGTTTGGTTCCGTCCAGCTTCTTATAACATGTATTGGGGCGCTTGCCATGGGATATCTAATGCTCTCCTATGTATCGCAGCGCAGGAAGTGGTATTACAGGCTGCGCTGCGCAGGGGCTGATAAAGTGCAGATAAGGCTGATAGTCCTTGCCGAAACAGCGTGCGGCGCTGTGCCTTACGCGGTTCTTGGCATAGCAGTGCCATATGCGCTTGGCGCAGCAGTCTGCGGCGGCATCTCAGCAGGGCTTTCCATCCCATATTTTTTTAGATTCCATCCATCTGTTTTTTTCAGTCAAATGGGGGCTGCACTTGGTATGGTTTTATTCTCCGTATTATGTGCATGGGTGTTTTGCGGGGATAAAAATTTAAGTAAAAACAGCAGCGGGATCACCAAACAGCAAATAAAACGCCTGCACCGGGATGCCAAATGGCATCGGAACGTAGGGCGTATCTTTTTAAGGCGCCAAAGGAAGCTGCATCCGCTGCAGCAGACAGCTTTTACCCTGTTTTCATTTAGCGTCTGCCTTATTTTTGTACTATGCTTAAACAAAATGTATGAGGCAGGCAGGACTTATGCGTTTGATACCGAAGGCGTGCATGATTTTTCGGCCGATAAATCCACTCAGATTGCGGCATGGTCACCTTTTAAAGACGGGGCTATGTCATGCCATGATCTGCATTATGATATGTATTACGGGTTTTCAAAACCGGTAGCCGACGAAATACGATCGCTAATCGGAATACAGGATGTTTGGTTTCAAGCAATGGACGAAACCCATATTCTTACATGGCCGGGAAAAGGGCAAAGCCCCATTGAACAGTATGCCATGGAAAAATATGAGCAGAATAAAATCAGTATCCCCAACACAGTATTTACTTATTATGAATCATGTGATGCAATATTAGACGATTTAAGCCGGGAATTTAATCTCCAAGGGCTGAACCGGGAGGCATTTTTGAACGGGGAGGAAATTATTTTACTTCTGATTGCATATGAGTATACGGAAATGGACGGCACAAAGGATACCGTCCGGGAAACGACCATTTCGGCAGGTGATACCGTAGAAATTGTAAGCGCCGAATCCAGGTCATCTATACCAGTAGAATTAGAGGGGCATGACAGCCTGCCGGGACGCACCCCGGTGAATGTAGGCGTTGTAATAAAGGATCCGCCGATGAAATGGCGGGCCTGCGGGCAGGCTTATCGAAATTACAGAATCATTGCGTCAAAGGCGCTGGCAGAACGGGTAGCTAAAGCGGATGGGAAGCAGATGTATTATAACTGCCTCGAGCTGGATCTGGGCAAGGCGTCTTCGTTTGAAGCAACGCAAAAAAGGCTTGTAGATATTTTTAGGGATCAGCAGATGCAGTATAGTTCGCAAACTGAGGATATCGCTATGGCGCGGCACACTTATATACAAAGCCTGTGCATGTACGGTGTTTTATCTGGCATTATATTGTTTTTATTCCTCCTGATTCAAATCCACTTCCACCGGCTGCAGGATGAGTACCGGAAACGGGAATATGGACTGTTAAAACAGCTCGGGATGGAAGAGGTTTTTTTTGGCAGGATAGCCTTTAAAGAAAGCTTTTGGGAAAACGGATGGATGTTGTTTAGCGTTCCTTGCGGGTATGCGGTAATGGCCGCCGAAATTTACCGCGGGTTCGTAAGGCAAAAAGAAACGGCAGGGCTTAATATGTGGTCGGAGCAGCTGCAGGAGTACGTGTCGGATCCGGTAATCCATACAACAGAGAAAATGCAGGCAATTACAAATCCGGCAGCCATCCTGGCAGCGGTTATACTGCTGATAATAGGATTGGCATTAATACGCTATTGGCTAATCCGCAGGGCAGTAAAGCAAGCATAGAAAGGAGCGGATCCATGCCCATATTCCTTAAAATGACAGTGGCAGGTATCAAACGCCGGAAAAAAGAAATGCGGTTTGTTTTTACTGTTACCTTTATTGCCGTTTTGTTCATGTCATCTATTACACTATTACAAAACTGCATGGACAAATATCTGATAGAAACCAACTATCAGAACTATGGACGCTGGGTACTGGCCTCTACCAAAGACTATGAAAACCCCAATATCCTGTTTGACGAGCTAAACCATCCTTTTTTTTCAGCCACCGGAATCTGCAAAATAGCCGGAAGGGTTTTAAAAAATGACGGAACGCCAAGCAGCGCTTATATTGGCTCCATAAATGACGCTTTCTATACATTAGGCAGCCTCACGCTTTATGAAGGGGAGATGCCAAGGTCCGAAGATGAAATTGCAATGGATTTGTCTGCACTTTCCAGGCTCGGCTACAGCTATGAGCTGGGCCAGACGATACATGTCTCTGTTGAAAGGGGCGGTACTATCCATAAGAAAAATTACCGTCTCACCGGAACATTATACAGCTTTGCCGACAACTGGAACTACACTGCTTCCTATCGCCCACCCCACTGCATTGTAACAGAAGAAGGGTTAACGCAGCTGTGCAGGCCATCTTACGAAACCCATTATTACCAACTGGGCAAAGATTATGAAAACATCAATATGAAGGAATTTATTTCTTCTTTTTTAAAGCCGCACTATGCACGGGTTTACAATAGCTATACTTACGAAAACCGGATATGGGGGTCCGAAGTGATGTTTCGGGCGATGAAGTTTGTCCTGCTTTTAACTGGTGCGCTCGCGGCAGGATACTTGATGATGTCCTATGCGGCACACCGGCGGAAATGGTATTACAGGCTGCGGGCTGCCGGAGCGGACAAGGCGCAGTTAAAAATTATAATACTGGCAGAAACAGCCTATGCTACCGTTCCAGGCTCCATTGTTGCCATACTGCTGCCGTACGTACCCGGCATACTTATCTGTCAGGCAGTATCTGTAAAAAGCCAGATCCCATCGGTTTTTAATTTTCATTTGAGCGATTTAGCCGTACAGGCCTTTGTTGCCTTAGGCATTATTTTATTTGCCGCTGTATGCGCCTGGCTCCAGTGCCGGGACAAAAACCTTTCCCAAAACAAACATTCTATAACTGGACGTTCCTTAAACCGGCTGCGCCGTGATGCGGCCGCAAAACGCAGCGCCATACAATGCCACTTACGCCGGGAGCATATGCTGCACCCGTTCCAGCGGGCTGCCTCCATTTTATTTTCCTGCGCCATGTGTACACTCCTGGTGTTGTGTTTAAACAGGATAAACCAGTCCGCCCAAAGATACTTCCAGGCAACCGACGGGCTATGGGATTTTAATGCATCCAAAAAAATCGATCTGCGGAAAGATATCTACCGCAAAAGCGGAATTCAAAACGCAAATGTCCAGGGGCTTTCTTATGACATGTACCATGGCATTAACGAAGAAACCAAAGCCGAGCTTTCTTCTCTCATTGGCATCGAGCGCACCGAATGGCAAACCTGGGATCAGACACACATCCTACAGTGGGAGGGTAAAGAAAACAGCCTGATAGAACAAAGGAAAACAGAATTTTATGAAGGCCATTCCCACAGCCTAGACGCAGCAAACTATTGGAACATGAATTTTTGTTATTTTAGCGGCCAAGACCCCATTTTAAGGGAACTGCAAAAAGAATTTGACATAAGCAGCTTAGATAAGCGGGCATTCTGGGAAGGGGAGCAAATCATCGTCTTATTTTTCGGCCTTTATGATACGGAAAAAAACAGCCTGGATGCAGGCTGCTATGAGAAAGTGCGGGAGGATTCCACGCTTAAGCCAGGCAGTAAAGCAGAAATCGTAAGCGGAGAGGCCGAATATAATCCGGTAAAAATGACAGGCTATCCCCTGCCAGGCCGTACGCCTAAAGCATATAACCTTCCAGGCCGCATCCCCGTGACGGTCGGCGCTGTGATAAACACTGATTCTAACCGATGGGACAATGTACTGCCCTCCTGCCCCTATGTCATTCTAGGATCCCAAAAGCTCGCCGCCCGCGTAGCAAAAGCAGATGGGAAAATACAAAAGGACAACCGGATTTTGATTAACTTTAACAGCAGCCAGTCATTTGAATCAACCCAGAAACGCCTTGCTTCTATTTTCCAGGAACAATATATGCCGTATAGCTCCGGTTTTGAAGGTCGCCAGCAAGAGCTGCACCAATTCGTACTCCAGTTATGCATTTATGGTTCCCTGTTTTTTATTATACTGTTCCTTTTTCTGCTGCTGCAAATTCATTTTGGCCATCTGCTGCTTCAATACCGCAGTAAAAAATACCGCCTGTTAAGGCAGCTTGGCATGGAGCAGGCAAAGCTTCGGATTCTTTGCATAAAAGAAAGCTTAGGGAATGCAATGTGGATGTTTTTATGCATCCCGTGCTGCTATGTTTTATTATTTACCAAAGAACACTTAAACCTAAAATACCTTGCGCAAGACACGCAGACAGGACAAACCGTCCCATTAAACCGAATTCTGGAATCTTGTGAATCGGCAGCCAGGGGGATACACCTTCCTATTACCGTTTTATTTACCTCATTACTTATCGTAGCGCTGGGCTGCATCACATACTTATCCGTCAAAAAGTTTGAAGAAAAGGAGAATTTAAAATGAACACAGTATTACAATGTACAGGAATATCCAAAACGTACGGAAATGACAAAATTAAAGTCCACGCCCTAAAAAAATGCAGCCTGTCATTTACCCAGGGGGAATTTGTGGCTATTGTCGGCAAAAGCGGCTCCGGCAAATCTACCCTTCTCAAAATCTTAGGAACGCTCGACACGCCGGATCAGGGCGAAGTACTCCTGGACAATGAAAACGTCCTTCACCTGCCTGATAAAAAGCTCTCTCAAATCCGGCGCAGGAAAATTGGCTTTATATACCAGGATTACAGCCTGTTTCCGGAATATACGGCATATGAAAATATTATTATGCCTATCCATTTAGACGGCCGTAAGGAGAATCAGGAAAACGTATTAGAAATATTAAAGACCCTTGGGATCTTAGGCTGCAAAGATAAATTTCCGTCCGAAATGTCAGGCGGGGAACAGCAGAGGACAGCAATTGCCAGGGCGCTTGTTATTTCCCCTGCAGTCATTTTGGCAGACGAGCCAACCGGAAATCTTGATGCAGAAAACGCAAACGAAGTAGTAATGCTAATGAGCAAAGCTGCCAGGCTTTACAACCAGACAATTATTATGGTGACACATGACAGGCAGATGGCCGATTATGCAGACCGTATACTGGTAATTTCAGATGGGGTAGTGCAATAATCAGAGCATGAAATATAAAAAAAGGGGGGGGGATATCCCCCCTTTTACTCCGTCGTATCTACAAACACAACCCCCGAATCCCCTTTTTTTGCCTGTTCTAATACCGCTGCGGCCAACTTCTGAAACGAGCCACACGAGGAACTAGCCCCAGACAGCGCGTCAATCTCGCCTGCTTCCTGCTTCTCTAACAGCTGCCCTGCATATTCCCGCGTATACTGATTGGGGTAAGTCCCATTAGAATGGAGCATTGTCTGCATATACGCATTGTCCCAGCTCTTGATAAAGCCACTGGCATTCTCTGCGTTGTACTCCACAGACACAATACTGCCACCTCTAACCATGATTGTAATATATTCCTTCCACCCAAAATTAAATTCGGCAGCCTGCGCCGTATAATACCCGTCTAAAAGCGCTGTTTCCTGCCCGCAGCCTGAAAACGCCAATGCTGCCAGCACGAAAGCCAAAACCAGGCTTGCTATCCGTTTCATCTGCCGCCCCCTCCTTTCAGCGAAAATTTATTGACCTGGGCTTTTAATGCCTCCGCTTCTTTTTCCAGCATCCCGCTTGAATTTTTTGTACCAATCGCACTCTGCAGGTTACGGTCGGCAATAGCGGAAATCTGGCCAATCCGCTCTTCCATAATAATAAGGGCGCCTTCCTGACCGTGCACCGCGTTTACCAATTGATCCGTAATCGCGCTTATCTGGCTGGAAACATCCGAGATATCCCGCAGGGAGCCTGCCGTATCAGCTGTCATTTCCACACCCTTTTGAATCATATCCTTAGTGCTGCCTACCATGTCCGTAGCGCTTTTTGCAGCCTCGGAGCTCTTTGAGGCAAGCTGTTTTACTTCATCCGCTACCACGGCAAACCCTTTTCCGGCAGTTCCGGCGCGCGAAGCCTCTACAGAAGCATTAATCGCCAGGATACTCGTCTGAAATGCAATATCTTCAATTGCTTTAGCTATTTTCGTAATCTCCTGTGCATTAGCGCTGATATTATTCATTGCGTCCGATAAGGAATCCATGCGATTATTGGCTTCCTGGACACAGCGGGCAATTTCTTCCGTTTTGGTACGGGTCTGATCACTGCTTTGGGAAACATACCCCAGTTGATCCTTGACATTTGTTACCTCTTGTACAAGCGCCTCTGTAGATTCCTTCTGCTCTACAGAAGCCTGGTGCAGCTGGCCGGACTGCCCGTTTAACTCCTCAGACATATCCGCCAGGCGGGAAGCCGCTGCATCAAAGCCAGAAATCGTCTCCTCCATGGACTGAAGGATAGTACTTAGGCTGGCGCGTATCAGGGAAAAATCACCTTTATAATCTACCTGCGGCTCAACGTTTAAGTTGCCGCCGGCAACCTGGGTGAGTACCTGCTGAATATCAGATATGTAGCAATTTAGGCTTTGCACCGTATCATCCAATGTACGGGTCAGCACATCTAATTCGTCCCTGGTATGCACCAGATCTACCTCGCTTTGCAGATCTCCATCAGAAAGCCCTACTATACGGTCTGTAACGCTCTTGACCGGACGTGAAATTGACCGCGCAAGCCGAAGCACCAATAAAATAGAAATTACCAGGACTGCAAATGTGGATAAAATTGCCACCCACAGCGCCGCGCTGATTACAGGGTAATAGTCTGACTTTGGAATCTGGATGACCAGCGACCACTGTGTCCCACGAATCGGCGAAAATGCCACCAGCATCGTTTCCCCGCCGATATCAAACTCCGTCGCCCCAGTCTCCCCGGTGGTTACGCGGCTGACGGCCTCCTCATTGCTGCCGCTCAACTGCGCCAGTGTGCTCCCTTGTAAAACCAGAGACTGATCCGGATGGCCTGTTACCGTGCCTTCCCTGTTGACCATATATGCCATGCCATGCTTGCCCAGGTTAATATTGCTAATCACGTCGTTTAACGTGTCATATTTATACACACCAACCACATACATGGCCGTTTCCCCTAACTCCTTTACCGGCATCCCCATCATAATGCCCAGTTTACCTTCAAATATAGTAGATGCATCAGTCGTCAGGTTGTCAGTTTCTTTAAGAAGTGAAAAAAAACTTTCCTCAAGGGCCTCCGGTGCGCCGTCTAACCCCTGGATCAGCTTCCCATCCATTCCATACAGGGCAATCGTATGCAGCTCATAGATCTCGGCAGCCTCTTGCAGGACATTGTTCCTGCCCGCCCAGGATTCCGCAGGATCCTCCGAAATCATACGGGTATCTGCTGCAATTGTCATCATACGATCCGCCAGCATGTGGATATTGGCCTCTACAGTCTTAGCAGACTGCCGTCCCATCGGCTGCATACTGTCGAGCAGGATATTCACTGCAAGCGACTGCATAGAAAACGCCATAATCACACAGCATACAATAACTAATACCAAAATATTCAGGGTGGTACTACCTAATATTCTCACATTCAAGCTTTTTGTAATTCCCCGCCTGTGTAAATCCGTCTTTTTCCCAGCCACGATCTTATCTCTCCTTTTCCTGAAATTTATCCGGGTCTGCCATAAATTGTATGGCTATTTTATATACCGCCATATCTTTTTACAACAAAAAAAGCCCGTTTGCCCTATTGGCAAAATCTGGGCTGTTATTCTGCCAATAGACATGTTGCTTTATATTATAGTATATCATAAACTATATGAAAAAAAAAGCTATTTATGACAACAAAATTTATTTCTCCCCAGCCATTTTAAAATAATTAGGAAAAAGTGCAAAAATATCCCCAAAATTGAAAATTTATGTTATACTTTGTAGTGATGTTATGCATTATGTCCCCTCCAGGGACAATTTAAAATAAAATATCCACATTCATTATGCCATATGCTGTGGAAAAGGAGGATAATCATGAGTAATCAATTTATATGGCAGGATCGTTTTAATATCGGTGTTGAAGTAATTGACCGGGAGCACAAAAAGCTCTTTGGTATCATGAACCGTCTACTTACCTTCAGTGAAAAAGAGTCAAAACGCCAGTGGGTATGCGAAGAAAGCATCAAATATTTCAAAGACCATGCCATGAAGCACTTCGCGGAGGAAGAAGTATATATGGCGTCCATCCATTACCCTGGTTTTGAAACACACAGGAAACTGCACGATACATTTCGGCAAAAAACACTTCCGGAATTAGAAAAGGAACTGACACAGACTGGCTATTCCCAGGATGCCGTAAACCATTTTCTAGGCGTATGCGCCGGATGGATGATAGGGCATACATTAACGGAGGATCATGCAATTGTCGGAAAAGCTACAAGCAAGTGGGGCAACCTGCTGCCGGAAGACCACCAAAAAGCAATGAGCAAAACAATCCAAAAGCTTTTATACGAATTGTTCCGCCTGGACGCACGGGTGATAAGCGACCGTTACGGCGGTGAAAAATTTGGAAACGGCATTTACTACCGCCTGTCCTATGAAGGTAAAGACGGCGAGCTTTGGGACAGTATCCTGATTTTTGAAGAACAGCTGATACTAAATACCGTTGGCAAGCTTATGGGCGCGACATCCAGCAAGCTAGACGTAATGATCATGAATGCCACCCGCTATACTGCACGGCAGTTTGTCGATAATATCCACAAGCATTTTTCTTCTGAAGATCATTTTGAGTTAAAGCAGGAAAGCCTGTTAACATACGAACAGTTTCAACGGGCATTTGACAAAGAACCGCCGCAGTGCAGCCTGCTGTTTAATACAGGGGGAGGTTATTTTGCATACTGTACCACCGCGCCGCACTTAACAGGGATGGAAGACGGCACTATCATCCGCACAGAACAAAATGCAGATGAAATCAAAAGTTACCTCAAAGACCATACCGAAACCACGAATAAGAAAATACTCTTAGTAGATGACTCCGATGTCATGCTGCTGGCAATGAAACAGCTTTTTGCAAACGACTACCAGGTTGCCACCGCAAAATCCGGATTGTCGGCAATCCGTTCCATTACGCTTGACCGGCCAGATCTGATTTTACTGGATTATGAAATGCCTGTATGCGACGGCAGCCAGGTATTAGAAATGATACGGGCAGAAGAAGATTTTGCAAATATACCAGTTATTTTCCTGACCGGCCGGATGGATAAAGAAAGCGTCTCAAAGGTTATGGCATTAAAACCGGCTGGTTATCTGTTAAAGACCCTAGAGCCAGACGAAATCAAAAAGAACATAGACGGCTTTTTCAAGAAAAAAACGACATAAGGCCCAAGCCTTATAAAATACACACTAAAATAGAGGGCCAGGAATCTACAGATCAGATTCCCGGCCCCTTTTTTAATATTCTGCCTCTTCGTCCAATTGTTCTGCAAAAGCATAAAGCTCATCATTTAAAATAAATGCAACGACCATCTGGTTTAACCCCTTACTTTTCATTTCCACACGGACCATCGGATAATAACGCCCATATGTCTTTGGATCTTTTTTTATTGTTGTAAATATATGCTTCCAGTCACGGTCACGTAACAAAAGCTGTTCATTACGGGTAATTAAAAACGCACACCGCATCTCATGCGTTCCTTCCATTAACAATTTATACTGTTCTTCCTGCAGCATATGGTGATAAAACCGATATGACTTACCAAGCGCTTTAAGAAGCCCCGGTTCAAACGAACTGTTCTTTTTATAGTGTAATAAATCTTCATAATCAGAAATCTCATATTGCCCGCGCTGGCTTTGAATTTCATCATGCCTGCGATCCATAATTTGCATGAATACTTCAGCCGCATCCGCCTGCGTCATCTTGAGCAATTCTGATTTTGACAGGTTCTCTTTGGAAATATCTATAGAAGGGGCAGCGGCTTCTTTTTCTAAATAAAGATCGATGTATTTATCTACATCACACCTGCGTCCTATACCGTTTTTCAATGCCGCCCTGATTTCTTCCAGAGGAATATAGCGGTCTACTTTAGGATTATGGGCCCAACCCAGCATAAAATCTGCAAACAGATCCCAGATATTATATGGCTGTTCTGATTCCGGTTCAATCTCCAGATAGTCCTCGGTATTTTTTTCTTTTAGGTGCAGCTTGCAGTTCATAATGGCATTGATAAATTTTTCGTAGTTTAAATTTCCTTCCGTGTCTTTTATACAAGAAATCCTGCACAATTCCTCAAGCCCAAGCCCTGCTGTCAGATAGCATTTCAAATTCTTCGCAAATCCCCTTGTCCCGACCAGGCTGCTGCCAAATCTTTTTTTCCAATGTTCATTTCTCGCGTATTCTTGAAAATGAATGTCCGTAAACTGATAATATTTTTTATCCTTTGTACCAAGATAAAAAATGTCGAATGCTTCTATTTTTTCTGTATCATTTATTGGCAGCTTTTGTATACGTTCGTACAGCCTTTTCATCTCACAGTGGGCAGGCACACGAATTGGCTTTTCCAGATACTGGTTTGCCAGTTCTACAGCTTTACGGCATTGCCCCTGTGTAATATCACCATAAACAAATGCTTTTTCCCCCAGCCTGTCTTCAATTAAACAGGCTACCGCCAGCAAATACATATGGTATGGTTCCCCCTGTGTCTTTGCACCCCATAACGAATAGGTACGGCAAAACCTCTTATCATCCCCATCATAATCCATATAAGCCGGCAATGCCCCCAGCATAGCATCCCCTGCCGTGGCGTCGACTTCACTGTCCCCGATAAGTTCCCTTGACAAAAAATAATCATCTGCCCCTTTTAATGTAGCATAATCCATCCCCGCGCACCATCCAAGCCTCACATCCCCCTTGTCAGGCATCGTCCGTTCCCTGGTAGGCACCGCGCATACCACCTCTTTCCCTGCATATGTAAAGGTGCCTTTTTCCGCAAATGGAAAGGCCTCCACCAATACCAGGGTTTCCTCATATACCTTTTCCCATTCAGCTTGTGTAACACTTTTTGAAACAATTTCGTAGATCATTATTCCCAAGACAGCTCCTTTCTCTGACGCGCCTTTGTCCCCTTGGTTCATTTACATTTGTATTGGGAATATAATACCTTATTTTAGCTGAATTGTCACTGCACAGATATTGCAAATTTATTTTTAATTAATGGCCCCAAACAAGTAATATTGCCGCTTCGGCAATGCACCGCCTTTATATACAGGCTGCATTACAAAACTATTTTCTACCTTTATAACTATCAAATAGTTTATGCGGCGGATAGTAAGCCGTACAAACCGCCCTTTTTCTTTTGGCAATTGCCCCGCAGCCTCTAGTACTACAGCAAACATTTCACAACCATACGCTCCTGATTACGATATTCGATGCCTGCCAGCTAAAGATTGCACCATTTACCAAAAACAAGAAAACCCAGAAGATACCCCTATCCTATCTCGCGTAAATAAAAGATTCCCTCTGTAGGCCAGCCAAAACCGTAGTCAGGCAGAGGGCAGGGTGTGCGGCCAGACCAATAACTGTGTGCCATATTTCTAAATTGGCAAAATCCCCGTAATATATTAATATATACTGTCAATGTCCATTTTACAAAAAAAGCGAAGAGCTTCAAACTCTTCGCATTCTATCTCTTACTTTACAGTACGCCACCGCCGTAAGCGTATT
>OFGE01001153.1_pt1 | contig 24840 bp, 24 predicted proteins | sample 1521681 | NCBI WGS metagenome assembly OFGE01 (sample SAMEA3504093, study PRJEB24116) | mouse gut metagenome | biome: mouse gut; feature: mouse-associated habitat; material: faeces | place: Denmark | collected 2011
CAGCGTTCGAGCCATACTTTATTGCGCTATTTGAGTTTTATCGGACAGCAATAATTAACAACAATACGGCACGGCGGTTCTGCTTTCCTGTCCGTTTTTAATGGATACAACCCGGCGGCGCATCCGATTATTTCGCTATAGCCAGTCTGAAAAATCCTGCGCAACTGATACTATGCCAGACTATCAAAGCAACGAAGATGAATCCGATCTTGCCATGCACACCGCCAATTATATGAGCCAATACCCAAAATACCCCAACTGGATTCCAAAGGAAAGAATCACCATTGTAAGCAGCAATATTCAATCGCAAATGCTTAATTTGGTTCTTTTTTCATTACTATAAAAATATTGCCGGAATTGTCAGTTCCGGCAAGTAAAAGTTTCAAATATTGTGCCCGTTTCTTATCTTAAACGCAGTTTCTGCCCCGGACGCAGTGTGCTTTTTGAAGATATGCCATTCAACTTGCAGATGGTGGCCACTTTTGTGCCGTTGCGTGCCGCGATACGTCCGAGCGTATCGCCTTTACGTACCACATAGGACTTGCTACCGCCCTTGCCGCTCTTTGCTGAAGCCGGCGCCGGCTTGCTGGGGTACTTGGCACGATAGGCCTGCGCATACTCCGCATTGGCTTTCGGAGAAAAGTTGCGTGCGTTCTGGTAGGTATGTTTATCGAATGTATAAGAGTCGGTGTGTGTTGTCTGATTCGCAAAATCGAATATGGCACATGGATTAATGGCATATCCCATATAACGCGTTTCGAAATGCAGATGTGGACCGGTGGAACGCCCGGTATTGCCTCCGAGAGCAATAGGCTGGCCGGCTTTCACATATTGATCAGGCTCGACAAGGAATGCCGAAAGATGACCATAGACAGTCTCAAGGTCATTGGTGTGGCGAAGCACCACATATTTGCCATAACCGCGGCGCTCATAGTTGGTGATTCGCACACGCCCGTCAAAAGCCGCGTACACAGTATCGCCGATATTTACTTTAAGGTCGACTCCTTTGTGCATGCGGCGGAAACGACGCCTATAGCCATAAGGAGAAGTAATATATCCTGGAACTGGCATTGCGAATTTTGACACATCTATTTCTGCCGTTTCCGGAACATCAACTCCGGCGTAGCAGTTTACATGCTGGCTTTCCCAGCCTTCTGTGTATATGTCAAATTCCGGCTCCTCCTCCTCATTGAACAACGTTTCAAGATAGCGCGTGGTATTGTCGACCTGAGCGCCGGTATTTTCCTGATTTGCAAGAAGGTCGCCGTGCTGCAGGCGATGCTGGCCGGGGAGCTGATAGTTCTGCGCGGCCGCTGCGGCGCAACCAAGCATAACAAGCATTAATCCGGCAGTGATGTTTTGTATCTTTTGAGAGAGAATCATCAATTATTACTTTTTCCTAATGTTGGTTTAAAGTTCGTCCGGAGCATAAAGCAGACGAAGGGCGCAAGGCAGATAGTCAAATATTTCGCCGTCACGGAAAAAACGCTTGAGTTCTATAGCGGCATTTTCGGGGCTGTCGGAAGCATGCACGATATTTTCCTGACCGCTCATGGCATAGTCACCTCTTATGGTTCCGGGAGCGGCATTACGCGAATTGGTGGCACCTGTCATTGTCCTCACCACAGCCACTGCATCCTTGCCCTTAAGACACATGACAATAACCGGGGTTGCCGTCATTGATTCCAATATATCCGGAAAAAACGGACGATTGACCAAATGTGCATAGTGCTCGCGCAGGATGGCCTCGTCGAGTTGCATCATTTTGATGCCACTTATGATGAGACCCTTGTGCTGAAAACGGGCGATGATGTCGCCTACAATGAAACGACGTATTGATGATGGCTTAAGGATTACCAGTGTCTGCTCCATATTTGTACCGGGAGCCTTATGCCCCCTTATCACTTTCAAAATTACTAAATTTAGGCCGCAAACAGAAACTTTTGCTATTTAAATTTTGTGAATAATAATTTACAAAAGCAGCAACAGCCAACAAATACCTAAATATCAACATCTTATACAAAACATGTTTTACAACATGTTTTACAACTTTCGCACAGACAGCCAATAATCTACGAGGGAGGGCATGCAACAAAACATCAAAAGGCCGGGCTATTAAATAGCCCGGCCTTTTGATGTTTTGTAAGCGTACGGATTACATATCCATAGCCATATAGTGCTGGTAAGGATGGTCGCATGCAGGACACACCTTAGGCGGCTCAGTGCCTACATGTTCGTATCCGCATACGAGACACTTCCATGTTATGGCCTTGTCGCGTTTCCATACGGTACCGTCTTTCACCTGCTTCAGATATTTTTCGAAGCGCTCTTTATGGGTATTTTCCACTTCTGCGATAGCACGGAAATGCTCGGCTATTTCAGGAAAGCCCTCCTCGTCGGCCACTTGTGCGGCGTGGGTATAAAACTCCACTCCTTCCTTGTCTTCCTCATTAATAGAGATGGCGAGATTCTCGGCCGTAGTGCCTATTATGCCGGCATCAACGCTCATTGTGGCATCTACAGTGCCTCCTTCAAGCAATTTGAAAAACACTTTTCCATGACGCAGTTCGTTGGCTGCCGTTTCACGAAACACTTCACCTATAGGAAAATATTCCTCTTTATCGGCCTGGGAGGCATAATAGGTGTAGCGGGCGTAGGCCTGCGATTCGGACATATAGGAATTCACCAGGTTAAGTTCGGTCTTTGTGCCCTTGATGCTTTTTTTAGATGTTTTCTTAGTATCTGACATGGCTGTTGTATTTGTGTTGATTTACACTATACAACAGCCATGCATAAAGAATGGTTCAGCATACGGACGCCGTTTCGGCTATCTTCCTGAATACATTTCCTCATAATAGCGCTCGTAAGCGCCGGAGGTGATATGATCCATCCAGTCCTGATGTTCAAGATACCAGCGCACTGTTTTCTCAATGCCTTCCTCAAACTGCAGGGACGGTTCCCATCCGAGCTCGCGCTGTAGCTTCCGCGAATCTATAGCGTAGCGAAGGTCGTGGCCGGCGCGGTCGGTAACGTAGGTGATGAGTTTTTCGCTATGTCCTTCGGGGTTGCCGAGCAGGCGGTCGACGGTTCTTATTATAACCTTGATAAGGTCGATATTCTTCCACTCGTTGAAGCCCCCTATATTGTAGGTATCGGCTACTTTACCTTTGTGGAATATTAAGTCGATGGCACGCGCATGGTCTTCGACGAAAAGCCAGTCGCGCACATTCTCGCCCTTGCCATACACGGGCAGCGGCTTGCCATGGCGGATGTTGTTTATGAACAGCGGTATGAGTTTTTCAGGAAACTGATACGGGCCGTAGTTGTTGGAGCAGTTGGTGACAAGTGTCGGCATTCCGTATGTGTCGTGATAGGCACGCACAAAATGGTCGCTTGAAGCTTTTGAGGCTGAATAGGGCGAATGCGGCTGGTATTTGGTGGTTTCAAGGAAAAACTCTGTGCCGAACGCATGATGGTGCTCTGCCGAAGAAGCAACCGTGGTGAACGGAGACTCCACGCCTTCAGGATGTGTAAGTTCAAGCGCTCCGTACACTTCGTCCGTAGATATGTGGTAGAACAGCTTGCCTTCGTATTTGTCGGGCAATGTGTCCCAATATTCTTTGGCTGCCTGCAGAAGGGCAAGAGTGCCCATAACGTTGGTGCGTGCGAACGTGAACGGATCTTTAATGGAGCGGTCGACATGACTTTCGGCAGCGAGGTGTATTATGCCGTCGATAGCGTGCCCGCGCACAATACGGCGCATCTCGTCAAGGTCGGCGATGTCTGCTTTTACAAACGTATAGTTCGGCTTATCCTCAATGTCCTTTAAGTTGGCAAGATTTCCGGCGTAGGTAAGCTTATCGAGGTTTACAATGTTGTATTCAGGGTATTTATTGACAAACAGCCGTACCACATGACTGCCTATAAACCCGGCACCGCCGGTTATGAGTATGTTTTTTTTATAATTATCCATATCACCAGTTATGTTCGAGATTTGTCAGACAGCGGGCAAGAGAGTCGGTCCAATAAGGGACTTCAAGTCCGAATGTCTTCTTGAATTTTGTCTTATCAAGCACCGAATAGGACGGGCGCACAACCTTTGAGGGAAACTCGTCGGAATGGCAAGGCTGAATGTCGCAGTCTGCATTCTCGGAATATTCGGCAATCATTTTTGTGAAGTCGTACCACGAGCACACTCCCTCATTGGAATAATGGTAGATTCCCTCATTACCTTGCATCTGACGGCTTTCTATTATATGGAAAATAGCGTCGGCGAGGTCCTGTGCATAAGTCGGGGTACCGACCTGATCGAACACCACTTTCAGCTGAGGCTTCGTCGCAGTGAGGTTGAGCATGGTCTTTACGAAATTTTTTCCATATTCCGAATAGAGCCATGCCGTGCGGAATATGAGAGATTTCACTCCACTTTCCGCTATAGCCTGCTCGCCATGCAGTTTGGTGAGTCCATAAACGCCGGTGGGTGTCCCCTTCTGATCTTCCCGACACGGAACATTATATGGTTCTTTGCCGAAAACATAGTCGGTAGAGATGTGCACCAGCGTGCCGTCGTTCTCCTTTAACGCCTCTGCAAGAATACGCACTGCACCGGCATTGAGCAATTCGGCCAGTTCAACGTCGTCTTCGGCCTTGTCCACATTGGTGTATGCCGCGCAGTTTACAATTACCTTTATATCGTTTTCGCACACCATGCGCCGAACTGCATCAGCATCGGTTATGTCAAGCTCGGTCACATCGGTGAATATGTAATTGTCTTTTGAGCCTCTTGTGATGCAATTGCGCATGCAGCAGCCAAGCTGCCCGTTAGCGCCGGTCACTAATACATTCATTTCTAATCGTTCTGGTATAGAAAAGGAGATTCGAATTCTTTAAGCAGAGGATGGTTGGTGTCTTTTTCGCTCAGGATGGCCTGCGACGGGTCAATACGCCAGTCAATGCCGAGAGAAGTGTCGAGTATGGATATTCCGCCGTCGGCCTGCGGAGCATAGTAGTTGTCGCATTTGTACTGGAACACTGCCACATCGCTCAAAACAGCGAAACCATGGGCAAAGCCACGCGGAATGAAGAACTGGCGGTGGTTGTCCTCCGTCAGTTCTACGGCCACATGCTGCCCGAATGTAGGCGAGCTGCGGCGGATGTCGACGGCTACATCGAGCACAGCGCCTCGCACACAGCGCACCAGTTTGGCCTGAGCAAAGGGCGGACGCTGGAAATGCAGACCGCGCATTACTCCACGCGTGGAACAACTTTCATTGTCCTGCACAAAGTGCACCGGTCCCACCTTCCCCTCAAATTCGCGCTGCGAATAACTCTCGAAAAAATATCCGCGCGAATCTGCAAAAACACGGGGTTCTATGATTACTACCCCGGGGATGGACGTTTCCTTCACTTCCATATCAGTCGAGGTTTTTAAATCCGGTGCGGTCTATTTCGTCCACCACTTTAAGCAGATACTGCCCATACTGGTTTTTGAGCATCGGCTGAGCCACTTCCAGCATGCGCTCGCGCGAAATCCATCCCTGACGGTAGGCTATGCCTTCAAGACATGCGATTTTAAGCCCTTGGCGCTTTTCCAACACCTCGACATAGATAGACGCCTCGGCAAGCGAATCGTGCGTACCGGTGTCAAGCCATGCAAAGCCGCGTGGAAGCGTCTGCACCTTCAGTTCGCCGTCTTTCAAGAACTCCTGGTTGACGGTGGTGATTTCAAGTTCGCCGCGCGCCGAAGGCTTGATGGAGGCGGCAACATCCACAACCTTGTTTGGATAGAAATACAACCCTACCACAGCATAGTTGCTTTTGGGATTCTCGGGTTTTTCTTCTATGGAAAGGCAATTGCCCTCGCTGTCGAATTCGGCCACGCCATACCGCTCGGGGTCGTCCACCCAATAGCCGAACACGGTAGCCTTGCCGTCGCGTTCGGCTGCTACTACGGAATCGTTAAGCACTTTGGAGAATCCGGCTCCGTGGAAAATATTGTCGCCAAGCACGAGACATGCGGAATCATCGCCGATAAAATCCCGTCCTATGATAAACGCCTGTGCCAGACCATCGGGAGAAGGCTGCTCGGCATATTCGAAATGCACACCATAGTCTGAGCCGTCACCAAGCAGGCGGCGGAAACCGGGAAGGTCGTGCGGAGTGGAAATAATCAGAATATCACGTATGCCAGCGAGCATCAATGTGGAAATCGGATAATACACCATGGGCTTGTCGTAGACAGGAAGCATCTGTTTCGACACACCCTTGGTTATGGGATAAAGGCGGGTGCCGGATCCTCCGGCAAGAACTATTCCTTTCATAGATTAATACTTGATTGCCGCAAATTTAAGAATTATTTCCGAAACTTCCGAAAATTACCGCCAAAATCTCAGGCTATTTTAGGTCGGAGAGCCGCACTAATGTGTCGCCTCGACTCTCTGACAGCTTGCCACATCCTGATTGTATTCCATTCATGCGTCAGCCTTGTCCGAAAAGCAGCTTTCCGATGTGTGGCCAACGCCGGATGCGTTCGGAGATGTACATGCACACGAACAACAGCACAAGTGATAACACAGGCGAAAGCAGATACGTGAACGCATAAACGTCCATACAGGTAAAATCCATAGTCTGCGCCATCAAGGTTTCGAGGATGAACGATTGGATGATGTAGATGCCGAGTGTCTGACGCCCTCCCCGCGACATCGCACTCAGCATGCGGCGGCTGTGCCAATGTCTGAGGAGCATGAATACGAGGGATACCACGAGCAACGAACCGGCCAGGCCGAGGAAGAAGCGGTAGAAATTGACATAACACAGATCCTTGAATGCCATGAAATCGCCTTGCAACAGACGCGTCTTTATCTCCGGCATAATTGAAAATATACCGGCATCGAGAAAATACAGGAATACTGCAAAAACCGGCAGCGACACCCAAAACACCGCCTTGATGTGGGTCTTAAGCCAATCGATGTTGAACGACAGGCACCACCCCGCCAGAAAAAACGGGAACATGGAGTTAACCTTGAACATAGGGAATATTTGGCTTACAACCAAAGCTAACACTCCCCCCCACAGTAACTTACCTTTGCACACGGCGAGCGCCACATACAGCACGGCATAGCAGAAGAACAGGCTTTTAAGAAACCAAAGCCCCGACCACAGATAATACGCCACGCCGCGCAGGCTGAAACTTCCTACGGGAAAGCGGCTGTCAAACAGCCCTATAGCGGCAAGCAACAGCAGGAACAACAACCCGAAGGAGAGGCACGGCCACAAGAGCTGGAAAAATTTCTTGCTTAAGAAGCGCCGGGGCGGCAGCTTCAACGACGAGCTGGCGAAGAAACCCGAAATGAGCATGAACAGCGGCATATGGAACGAACTTATGAAATTGTACATTCCGTTTCCGGCAACCGGCGCGTCGGAAAGATGCAGTATGACATGTCCCCACAACACCAAAAATATTGCCAAAAACTTGAGAACATCGAATTCAATAAGTCTTTGTTTAGTCATATGACAGTTCTTTATAAATCCTTAAATGCGTGTTCACAACCGACTTTATGTCGAACTCTTTCTCGGCCCGCGCCCTCGACGCCTGGCCCATGCGCAGGCGCATGGCGGCATCGTCTGCCAGCGAGGCGATGGCCTCGGCAAGCCTGCGGGCGTTCCGTGGAGCCACGAGGATGCCGTTGACACCGTCCTCCACGACGTCGCGGCAGCCGGTGGAGTCGCATGTGACTATCGGGCGGCCTATCGCCGACGCCTCTATGAGGGATTTCGGCACTCCTTCCCGGTAGTATGAAGGGAATGCCATTATGTGGCTGTTCTCCAAAAGCGTTTTTACATCGTCGCGCTCTCCGAGCCAGCATATGTAGCTGCCGTCGCAGTGCTCACGCATGTAATCCTCCGTTATGCCGGATTTGTTAGGGGTGAGGCGTCCGCACAGCAGGAAACGCAGGCGGGAAGCGTAAGCAGGCTTTAGAAGCTCTGCCGCCTCGACGAGGTCGCACACGCCTTTTTCACGCACCATGCGTGCGGTGAATATCACGTTCACGGGGCCTGACGGCGGCTCGGCCACCGGACGGAAGTCCTCAAGGTCTATGCCGGAGCCTTTGGTGAATTCCACCTGCTTCTCCGACACCACTTTTTGCCTGAGGAATATGTCGAGGTCGTCGCTGTTCTGAAATATGACTTTGACGCCTTTGCGGCAGTTGGAAAAACGCATCACGCCGAGTATGCCGCGCGTCACCGCCGACAGACGGCCGCCTCCGTTGAAAAGCCCTCCGAGGCCGCTTACGGCGTTCACCACCCCCGGCACGCCGAGCAGACGGGCGGCCACGCCTCCCCAAAGGATGTTTTTGAGTCCTACGTGGTGCACTATGTCCGGCTTTTCTTTCCGGTACAGCCTGCAGAGGAAACGCAGAGTCCTGATTTCCTCCGCGGGGTTCATGCCGGTGGGGTTTATGGGCAAGTCGATGAAACGCAGGCCTGAGGACTCTATCTCGTGTCTTCTGCCGGTATCTTTGGCGGCTACTGCAACGTCGTAACCCGCCTCTTTCGCCGCAAGTGCCAAGGGGCTACGGTGCGACAAAAAAAAGCGGTCTTCGTTGACCACCATCAAAAGTTTTTTCATGAGTGATTTATGGCTTTGTACCTCGTATGGCCGCTGACTTCTGTCGGGCTACGGCTCATTTTGAGTCTGCGGGTATGTCTGAGAAATCCTTTCGGGATGATGCCTTGGACGGCCTTGATTTTTTTTACTTAAGTATCCTTTCGTACAATTCTGAGTATGTACGGGCGGTATTTTTGATAGAGTATTCGCCGGCCCGTGATTTACCGCCGTATACGCAACTGCTGTATAGTTCGGAATCCGTAAACAATAAATCTATGGTTCTGGCAAGCGCCACATAATCGCCTTGAGGAAACACGATTCCCGCACCTTCAACTACCTGACGCAGCCCTTCCACATCCGATGCAACCACCGGCGTACCTGCGGCCATGAACTCCACGGCTGTGAGTCCGAATCCTTCCCAATGCGAGGACTGTACCCCTATCGAGGCCTGGGCCATCAGTGCCTGCGCATCGTCGCGGTCGCCGAGGAAAAGCACCTGATTCTGAATGCCAAGTTCCAATGCCAACCGGCGGCAAGAGTCCATTGTTGCTCCCGTCCCGGCAAATGCAAGAGTCACTCCGGGCGTGGCAATGTGTTTCATTGCACGCAGTACTGTTGCATGGTCTTTTGCTTCGGTGAACCGCGACACCATAAGCATGGTCTTCTCAGGGAGTGCCCGTGATGGCGCCTCGACCGGAACGAGGCTTATGCCATTGTTCACTACCACCACCTTTTCGCTGTCACCGTCACAATAATCAAGCCAATGGTCGAGCGCGTCTTTTGTCTGCCGACTTATCGCTATCACCTTGGCAAGACGTCCGTACATCCATTTCTCAATAGGCCGAAAATACGGTTTTGTTCGTCTGTTATTGCTCGTGGAGTGCTCTGTGTATATGATCGGCTTGCCTATGCCGATATTGGCGAGCACTGTTTCATAAAGCACCGGAAACAGATGCGCGTGTACAATATCGGCTGATTTCATATAGGGCCGCAGGCGCGTAAGTATTGCAGGACTGTAGTTGGATTCAATACCGAGCGAATGGAGAGGGATGCCGGCGTTTTCTATCTGCTTTTCGAAGCGGCTTCCGGTCTTGCGGAACACTACCAGCTCAACATCTACGTCGAGTACCTTTAATTCAGGAAGCAGTTCCGACAGTAGTTTTTGTGCTCCGCCTGTTTCCAAAGACGAAATTATGTGTAGTACCTTCATCTTAAAAGCACTTGAAGCCTTCTTGATTTCTGTTTCTTATAATCTTGAGATATCGTCAATTACCTTTTTCTTAAAATCGGCTTGCGAACACAGGCTTTCCGAATCCTTAAGCGCCCGGCGGCTCATTCGGGCACGAAGGGCGCGGTCCTGCAATATGGTACGGATATTTTCCGCCAATTGCTGCACGTCGCCATTGCCGCAAAGCAAGCCGTTCTCTCCATGCCTGACAGTGAATGGCATAGCAGAGTTGTCAAAGCATACTATCGGCAGTCCGTAGCATTGAGCCTCGGCCAGCACCATGCCGAATCCCTCAAGAAGGGATGGAAAAACAAATATGTCGCCGCGGCATAACACCTCATGTTTTGTCTCCTTGGCTACGAAACCTAAAAACTCAACGGGCAGATTTCTTGTCCTCGCATACGATTTCAATTCATCCTCATATGAAGCGTCGACTGTCTTTCCTATAATCTGAAGCCGGAACCTGACGCCTTTTCCGCACAGGACAGCCAAGGCCTCAAACAGGTATTTCAGCCCTTTGCGCGGCTCAATCGTGCCTACATAGACAAGATTTCCTTCCGTCGGCTCCGGATTCTGTTCGGATTTTATGCGTTCGAATGGAATCGGCCACAGCATGACATTGCCGAATCCACGCCGTTTAAGCTCCATTTCGATATACGGACTTGGAGAGACTATGCGGCTTGCCGATTTCAGGAAAAGCAACTCCCCGAACCTGTATAATGCCCTTTTTAGACCGGAAAACTCAAGATATATAAAATGATGGTGCACGATAAGCACCCTTTTGCCGACTAATTTCAGCAAAAAAGACAGAGGCAGCAAATAGAAAAATGTCGAACTGTTCAGGAACACGCCGTCAAAGCCGCGCAGGCTCCATGCTTTCCTAATGCATTTCAACGGACTGAGAAGCTTGGACGCCAGCGTCCTGCGTGCAAACAACGCATCGCGATGCAACTCCACGACGTCGCATGACGAAATGGTCTCCCACAGATTATCCTCATACTTGTGCCCGCCGGTCACTGCTGAGGTTCTTCCTACAGGGTATATTACAACCCATCGCTTAATCATGCTTAATTATGTTTATCCACAAAATAGTTTATAATATCTTATTTTGTATCAAATGTGACTCCATCCATACCCGATCCTGCCACATATTTTTCACATCGTTGCTTACCCGTGCTTTTAACCCCGAACAATTCGCATGAGATATAATCCTCATATGGAGAAAATGGAAGTTGTGTAAGTCCTGGAAAAAGAAATGGACGTAATAGCAATAAATTGAAAGAAAAGATATAAGCAACCGCCACTATACGACTTTTACGCTCAAAGTATGTAACCATATAAGGCAAGCAAATGGATAAGCCAAACAGGCAATACCAACTTAAACGTGTACTAAAATAACTTATTTCCCATGTAAAACTTGTGATTAGAAGAAAAAGCCATAATAAATTTTGCCCCATGACCAATTTCGGTGATGAATCATAATAGCCATGTTTACGGTTACAATAAAGATATGTCAGATAGACTAATAGATAAAGAAAAAATGTGGCAAATACACCCCTCTGTGCACTCAATGCATCTTCTTTGACATAGTTATACGCTTTTTCAATCAACCCAAATTCAGAATTATAATCAGCAAGTGTAGTGATTATGCTTCCTACCCATTGAATTCTCATAACAAAAATTACTAATGAGACAATAAGAAATAATAATTGTGTGTGTATACTAATACGCTTGTTGATTATAAATAAAAGAGGAATAAATAGAATAGCCGAATTATGAAATAGATAAGCGATAAACACACATAACACGGCTTTTTTACGACTTCTAAAATTTAAGAAGAAAGCGTAATATAAAATGCCGGCAGCCAAAGCCTGGCGGAGGGCCTGCATTTCCATAAGCATATACGTAGAGCAGAAATAAGTCAATAAAGCGAAGAAAAAGAACTTCCGTGACACAAAATATTTAAGAGACTTAAATAGCAATTTGGTACAAATAATTGAAGCTACAAGAAAAAGTATTTGAGAATTATTTGTAAATGTTCTTAGGATAATACTAAATATAGAAAAGCCTAATTCCCATTGGTTTTTTTTCTCAAACGATTCAAAGGAGTCGTATTTGAATATGTCGTAAATTGTATCCCCTCGATAGAATGCCTTTGCATAAGCAAAATAATCTACTCCTAAATTATACCTCATTCCGGCAATATATACGAAAATTAAAAATGCTATTACATACAATAATTTGTAATGTTTAAAACGTGGACGGACATAACACTCCCATCCGCAGAAAAAAAGAAATAAGAAAACACAAAAGTATACCATATACTACATGGTTAACGATAGATTATTGCTCTTATCTGATGCTTCAAGAATGAGACCGCATCAAGAACATTGAGTAGTATCTTTCCGGAATAATAGTTATATGCAATGTCAGCAGATAGCCACTCAGACATTTTTCTAAAATACAAACCACGATATATTATAATAGTATTGTTATCTGTATATTGCCTCCAAAGTTTATTAATCCTAACAAGAGTCTGTTTCGATTCCGATTCGCCATAAGCTGCAATCGTCGCCCTGATTAGCTGGTTTAATCCAAAAAAGGGCAACACACTATTCCAAAAATAAAATCCGCAATCATATCTTTCAATAAAGCATCTGAATGCTTGGTTCATAGCTTCACCCACCAAAATCCATTCACAACTTGGGCGCTTACGTTTTGTCAACGATGACGTATATATATCATAAACATATTTATAATTTATTTTATCAGATATATAAATGCTATCACTATGGGTGTAATATTGGGCAACAAATAGATGATCCTCGTTGATAGAGAGTGCTGTATTGAATCTGATATTATTCTGGTGAATTATAGCTCTTTTAAAAAGTTTTGCAACAGGACATCCATTTTCCAAAATACAACTTGAAATCACTTTACTCGGATTGTCAGATAGGTTGAAATAGTCTTCTGTATAAGAGAAAAAATGTTTTGTATGGTTGTTATGCGGGAAAACGTAGTCGATACCTTGAATATATATATCTGCTAACCTTACCGTGAAATTGAAATCCTCAAGATACGATGGTAATACGAAATCGTCAGAATCAATGAATGTGATGAACTCTCCTTTTGCTGCATCTATGCCGACGTTGCGAGCAACGCTGACACCCGAGTTTGGCTGGTCTATAATTCTTATATTATCGTGACGACAGGCGTATTCCTTGCATATGAGTAATGAATCATCCTTACTTCCGTCATTTACAAGAATTATCTCATAATCCTTTATAGTTTGTGCCAGAATTGAGTCCACACACCGTCCTATGGTTTTCGCAGCGTTATAGACAGGAATTATAATACTTATCATATTTATCTTACAATGAGCTTAAGGAAACCATAAGGGCTTCTATAAATTCATGGCCATATTTCAAATCGGGTTCCATGTAATTGCCCTCTCCCCATTCATTCCAAGACTTCAAGAACACGACAGGTTCCGTTTCTTTCTTTTTTTTCGCTATTCTTAGCATTTGCATAAAATGCTTTTTGACGTGTTCAGGAGCCGGGTCGGTCAGCACCCATCCATTGTTTCCGCTTCTCGGAGTATGGTCCCAATTCGGGATAATGGTAGGACACACCTTCTCTTTATTGTCAAGCGATGTCACGAAATGCGGGTATACTTTCTTGTACTCACGTGACAACGGACGATTTAACAAGTGGTGCGCCAATGGATATACAAACTTTTCCAAAATATTGTATTGAGACATCAGAGCCTCATATAATCCTACCGTATTGATAATATCAAATCCTTTGCCAATCAAATCATCGTAGCGTTCTTCAAAAAAGCGTTCCTGCAACTGGGCTATGAAGCATATGCCTCCAAGCCCTTCTTTTTCCGCAAGCGCATTCCACAGACTGATGAAGCCCGTAATATCAGGAAAGGCATCGGGTTTATAAATCATGAATGCCGGCTTGCCATCGATGCGAATATAGCGGGGGTCTTTAAATGCAGGCAGAAGCCGGTAGAAATGGGCAATGTGATCTTCGTCGCCGGGATAGGTCTGCTCCACGAGCATCTCTTTGGACGTGCCTTTGCCGTCCTTGTCCCAGAACTTCCTGTGCCACGATTCGTTGGCCCAGCAGAGCATGAAAGGAAAATCGGGCTTGCCGAGGCGCAACACCTCGTTGAACGGCAGTTCGAGCTCCTCCTTGCCGTTACCGAACCAGTAGTGGTAGTAGCAGAACCCGTATATTCCGGCTTCGCGGGCGAGTTCGGCCTGCGCCTCCCTCACTTCAGGCAGACGCAGGTCGTAGAATCCGAGGTCGGCCGGCACGTGCGGCTGGCAGTGCCCGCGGAAAAGCGGCCGGGCTTTGGCCACGTTGGTCCACTCCGTGAACCCTTTGCCCCACCATCGGTCATTGTCGGGCGTAGGATGATACTGGGGCAGATATAATGCGATTACTTTAGGCTTTGACATGATGAATTATTGTAATTCGTCGGTGTGTTTTTATGCAATAGGGCTTTCAAACCATCCAATGGATGAATAGAACTGTTTCCATCTGCTTCTTACGTTATCGAAGGAATTGCTATGCGGGTCGCGGTTTATGGTGTCCACTATCTTGTAATTGAGGGTTTCAAATGCCGACTCCTCATCAAGACTGCCAATGACAGACAATATATTGTCATTCATATCTTCATAGTTCTTAAATAAAAATGGGGGCAAGTCATTGAAATCAAAATAATCCTGAGTGAAATTCGGCTGCAGCACTCCAAAACCGATTCCTCCATTAAGAAACTGCCCTGATGAATAACCGTCCCACCCTTCTCCGAATGAAATCGTCCATTTTGCTTTTTGCTGAATCTTGCAGAACTCAGGGAATGGAACAGGCCATGTATCATAACACTCAATTCCGGCAGCCAAAAGTTTGTCTTTAATTTCATCCCTATATGGAGATTGATCCGGCGACAGTATGCACAGGTTCTCTTTCCGGCGGTAAGGAACCGGTGTCTGTTCCAAATCGGGAAACCAAGCGCCTACATGCACAGGCGAATATTTAAGATATGGAAATGACAAATCTTTATTAGCATTGAATGCCAACGTCATGGACACATTTTCGACGCGTCCTTTCAAGTTCATAATATCCCGGGCTGACGGCATGAAATCCTGATTTTGATTCAGAATGTTAACATGAACTTTATCCAGATAGTGCCTATGCTTTTTTTTATTGAGAAGTTGGAGCAAGTCTAAAGTACCTGCATCGTATACGTGAATCATAACTCTCGCTTTCCTAAACCATGGCTTCAGAAAATACCTTAAATTGATGATTCTGTGAGGCGACTTGAATTGAGTATACCTTTCAAAACGCTGAAACCTATCGGTTATAGACATATATATTTCTTTGTCCGGAAACAACTCTTTTGCAATGTCGGCCATATTGGATATGGACATAGTGCCCCCGCATATCATATTTTTGTTGGGGACGACAAAAACTATTTTATCCTTTTCCGATATGCCCGAGAATATAAGGGATGCATGTTGGATTATCGCGCTTTTAATGGCAACAACTACATGTTTGCACTTGCTTAAGGTTCTACGTAATGCCATATGTGTTTATATTAATAAGATTAGGATGTGTGAGTGTAAATTGGCGACACAACAATTCTCATCTCAAGGAAATCTGCCTTTACACATTCTGAGCCTACAAATTGAAATCCCAAAGATTGGTAAAGCTTAATTGCAGCAATATTCCTACGGTGAACTTCCAATTTTATTTCAGATAAACCGAGATGGAAGAATCCATACTCAATTATCAACTGCGAAGCCTTCTTCGCTACACCTTTTCCCCAATAGTCCTTATTCCCGATAAAAATATGATAGTCGGCCTTTCCATTGGAAACATCCGTTAAATAAATGTTGCCTACATAAACCCCATCAGCAACAATTGCGCAACGATAGTCGGATTTTAGTCGTGTTTTTTCGATGGCTTGTTTTATCCAGTTAAGTTCGTCTTCAATGACTATTGTATGCCCATATGTATTGGCTGTATATTTAAATACTTCCGGATCGTTTCTCCATTTTACCGAAATATATGCATCCTCGGGTTCGAGAGGGCGTATTTTCACTTCCATTCAGAGTGTGGTTTAAAACATCTGTTACTATAAATCAAAGCACATCAACCATTTATCATTTCTATCCTCTACCACCCTATAGCCTAAACGGGAATATAGAGAAAATGCTGACAAATTGTTTTTATGAACTTCCAGACCGACTGTTTCTATCCCTTCGCTTTTAATGTGCCGGTGCAGTTCCGTCAGCATGCAAGCACCTATGCCTCTGCGTCTTTTAGCTCCATCAACCCATACAAGTGGAATATAGGCCTTATGTTCTTTATGATTAGTGTAGAATGCCACAAGCGAATCAACCTGTTCGTCATCCAATATAAGGAATTCGGCACGCTCGGAAAGTTTGATTGCATACCCTTGAATATCAACTTGTTGCGATAGGGGGGGGGTGAATTGGGAGCTCATTCTGAACAATAGCCGCTCTATATCGCATGCAGAGAAACGTATAATTTTACTTCTTTCTGTCATTTTTTATACAATTGATTATTCTTTCCATGTCCTTATCGCCGTATCTTTGGTCGCAGGGCAGAGGCAACAGATTCTGTGCAAAATCGTATTCAAGAGTTTCATTGCCACACCATTCCATTACGTTAGGCCAATATTTTGCCACGAAAATATCCTGTTCGATAAGTTTTGAACGCAATGTCGTGTCATCACTCCAATATGGGTAAATCATCGGGCATTGAAATGTATCCATGTCCGGTATGTTTAGACGGTTGGAGGTGGCAAGCTCACAATGCAGTATCTCAAAATTTCTACGACGCCGGTACTTAACTTCTTCAGAATCTATTCCAGCCAAAATTGTCTTTGTGAGTTTCGACATCGCTGTAAGAGGTGCGTAGTCCAAAGCTTTGTCATTATTCTGAAAATCGCCATAGCCACTGCGTGCCCCTGAGTCTATTCTTTTCAAAAGGTGTGAACATCGCTGGAATGAATGCCCTTGCTGAAGCGGCAAATCATGGCTTACCGACGTAAATGCGACTCCTCCGTCAGGGACACCGAAGAATTTACGCGGACTATAGAATTGATGTGAGCTCAATATTTCAGGCGAGTACCAAGCTTGCGAGGCGTCTATAATTAAATGTGGCAGAATGCTTTTATCACATCCCAGCTTCCATATATAGTCATCTTTTATACCAAAATAATTGTTGACGATAATATAGTCGTCATCGCCTAATTTTGGCCACACATCTACTTCTAACCGGTCATTGATATTGTAAAATTCGTAATGAAGCCCCAGTTTGCTCATTGGCTGCAGCAATACTTCACAGGTATAATAAGGGATCCATACAGTGGACGGCAATCGGGGCATTGTTTTAAAAATAAATTCCAGCGCATTCCTGCCGGAATTGACAAGTATTGCCGTCGAATGGAGGAACGCATTTCCTCCCGGCAATTCAAGACCGAAATATCCCCCTATTGCAGGTTCTGTCATGCCAGACTTATCTTTATCCATTCTCGCTGGGATGCCAAAGCATCCTGCAGCAACACGTCAGTTGGGAATTTCATGACAAGCGTGCCCAGAGAATCATTTGCTCCACGGAACGCATGTACGGCATCACCTGGCGATACCAACAATGCCTTTTCAACCACATATTGCTGCATGTCTTTACGGATGTCCACTCCGTTAAATGTTCCATCCGATTCAGAATGCAGCACTATTTCTGCCCAATGGCCTTGCTGCACTTTTTGTTTAAGATTATTAATCGGCATTCCAAGAGCTCCGCGCACAGCGGCTTCTATCATGTCGTTGCCGGAGATGAGACGCTCCATTTCCGCCAACCTGTTGCCACCACCTCTTGGAGAAAGTTCCATGATGTATGGCTTTCCGTCGACGGATATACGTGTCTCGACATTGTAAATCGATGTGCGTAACCCAAGCAAGTTTACAAGCCGCTGTATTTCTTTTTTTAAATACTGCTCTTCCTCTTCGCTGAAAGTAGAAGGCCAACTATAGGCACTCGGCGTGTATGGATTTGCAGCTTCATCATCGAATCTTTGTGCATTGAATGTAGTAAGAACCATCTTGCCGTCGACGGAAAAACTATCGCAATCGGAACTGCACCCTTCCTTCTCTATGAACTCCTCTATTATAACATTTCCCGAAATTGAATTCACTTTAGCTTTTTGAAAAGCATCAGCAAGTTGAGCGGGGTTGTCCACCCTCGTAACACCTTTGCTTCCCGCAGAATCAGTCGGCTTTACGATTATCGGAAAAGTATAACGTGGTAAGTCTTCCAAAGCATCCGAAAGTTCTTTATACCCTCCGGCTACCGGAACATTGAAACCATTCTCTGTAAGAAAGCGCCTGAAAAGATCCTTGTTCTGCAAGATGCAGACGGAACTGTAAGTGCCTGCAAAAGGAAGTCCCATCTGCTCCGCAACATATGCCGCAGTGACAACGCCGGGGTCAACAGCAAACGACATAATACCATCAATCTTCAATCTTTTTGCAAGTTCCAGAACAGCATCCTTATCAACAATACTGACATTGTGATATTCATCGGAATATTTATGGGCGATATTGTCAGGAAGATAATCGCAGGTAATCACATGAACGCCGAGTTTATGGGCGGCATCAATCACAGGCTTGAGATATATCAGTCCTCCTAATAACAGAAGCTTTTTCATTATTTGCGTATGGTATCTATAATTCGTTCGACATCGCTATTTGTAAGGGTATGATGCATAGGCAAGCAAATCACGGAAGAAGCCATGCAGCGGGCATTGGGAAGATTTTCAGGGTTGGCAGAAGGAAGGCCGCGATAGGTGGAGAACTCACTGATTAGCGGATAAAAATACCTCCGTCCGAGCACATTGGATTCACGCATCTTGAAGTATAATTCGTCTCGCGTCATACCATACTTCTCTTTATCTACGAAGATGGGGAAATAAGAGTAATTGTGACGCACACCTGGCATGTCATCGAAAAATGTTATGCCCTCTACGCTCCGGAGCGCCTCCCGGTAGGCAACAGCAACTTTATGACGTGCTTCTATCGCATCGTCCACCTGGCGCAGATTGAGCAAACCATATGCAGACCGCATTTCGTCAACTTTCGAGTTTATTCCGGGAGCTACAACCTCTGTTTCGCCTGCAAAACCGAAGTTTTTAAGATAATCAATGTGTTTCTTTGTTTTGGCATCATGCATCACCATGGCTCCGCCTTCAATAGTATTGTATACTTTGGTTGCATGAAACGACAAAGTAGACATATCTCCTGCATTAAGAATCGACTCGCCATTAACTTCCACTCCGAAAGCATGCGCTGCATCGTAAACAACCTTAAGCCCATATTTATCGGCTATCTCTTGAATACGGATGGTGTCACATGGTTTTCCATATACATGCACCGGCATTATTGCAGTAGTCTTAGGAGTTATTGCAGCCTCAATTCTCTCGGGGTCTATATTGCCGGTGGATGGGTCAATGTCAACGAATACAGGTTTTATACCATTCCACCAGAGGGAGTGAGTTGTGGCCACAAAACTATAGGGCGTAGTAATTACCTCTCCTGTAATACGCAGTGCCTGCAGTGCTGTTATCAAAGGAAGCGTACCGTTTGTGAACAGGCTGACATACGGAACTTTCAGATATTCTGCCAAAGCCTGCTCCAGCCGCTGATGAAAACTACCATTATTTGTAATCCATTTGCTTTCCCATATTTCTTTCAGAAGCGCGTGAAACTCGTCAAGATCCGGCAGCAACGGGGATGTCACTGTAATCTGGTGTTTATTTTCCATGTATATATGTGTGTTGATTATTATTCAGTATTCAAAACCCACCTTTGCCGTATAAAAATGACAGAAACTGTATCTTAAATTCCTAAATTCATTTTTGTCTTATAAAAGACTTGAGTTCACGAAAATCCGATGAACGGGTTGCGATAGCAACAAGCAGATAGTATACCATTCCTGTCAGACACCCAACGATAAGTTTAAGTAATGGCGAGGAAATGAACAAGGTAACAAACCATACAAATACCCCCATGGACAGAGAGTAAAATAGAGAGGGGCACAAATCGCGCATTTGTTTCAGAAAGCCAACATGAATCAGTTTTCCTGTGTAATGCGTGTTCACTGCCAGACAAATAATTGATATTGCTACGGTTCCTGCTGTCATAGGAATCAGTCCGAAGGGTATAGTAATGCACAATATCCCTATACCGATAATTTTTTTTATCACTTCTACTCGCAAGAAAAGATCAGAACGGCCTTTGACTACAAGTAAATTGAGATTTATGGCGTGTATGGGATACCACATCATGCAAAAACAAAGGATGCTAATCAGAGTGGCCGCGAACAACCATTGTTCCTTTAGAAGAATAAGTACCAAAGGTTGAGCTAAAACCGCAAGACCGACCATCAATGGAAAGACTATAAATGCTGAGAGCCGTAAGAAGCGACGATATGCCCCACGTAAACGTTCGTCATCATTTTGAATCGTGCAAAGCACAGGGAATGTCACACGTTGAAAAATATTAGTGATATTAGAGGATGGAAAAGAAGAAAATTGTTGTGCTCTGGTATAATAGCCGAGATCAGAAGCTTTGAATAATTTACCAATTACCAATAAATATATATTATTATATATAGTTTCCAATAATGCACTCATGGCAAGTTTGGAACCAAACGAAAACAATTCTCTAAATGAGCGCCAAGAATAAAGCCATCGTGGACGCCATTTTGACAGCACCCATAACATCAAACAATTTACTGTTTGATTTGTTAGTTGAAACCAAACAATTGCCCAAACGCCGCATCCTCCATAAGCAGTGGCTATACCGACTGCTCCAGAAACCACAGCAGCAGTCAATGAGGCTTTGGCCTGTGTACGGAAATCAATATGTATTGTGAAAATAGCACGCTGAACTCCGGCCAACGAACCTATTACAATGCTGAGTGAAATCACCCGGGTCAGCGCTATAAGCTGAGGCTCATTATAAAAACGGGAGATTAGAGGAGCACATATAGCCAATATCAGATAAAGGACAATGGCAACTACGATATTAAAATAAAATACCGTGGAATTGTCTGTTTCCGTTCGTTCTTGCTTCCGGATAAGCGCCTGAGAAAAACCACTATCAACCAGGGTCTGTGATATTGCAATGAAAATTGTAAGCATACCCACCAGGCCATAATCGGCAGGTGTCAGAACTCGGGCCATTAAAATCATGACCACAAACATTATTCCTTGTACGGAAAAACGGTCTATGAAACTCCATATAGTGCCTTGAAATGTCTTATGTCTCAGAGATTCTGCCATTATTAATATTGGTACAATAGACTTATACCGTTAAAAATGGAATTATAAGAGCAGACGGGCTTTGTCAAAACGGTTGGCATCGGGGCGGGCAAGGAGTTCGCCGATGGCTGCTTCGTTAAAAGAACGGCGTGAAGCAGCAGGGAGGATTCCGCTGTGAGACAAGGCAGCAGCGAAGCGCATGTACAATTCCAGCAACGGCGTGGGAATGAGGGATGGCGTGTCCACGAAGTACCTGTCGGCGCAGCGGTGCTTGAGGGCTGACTGGTCTGTAGTGAACATGAATAAGTCTTCCTGTACAAGCAGGATGGCTCTCGTTATAGCTTCAACATCCCCGGACGCGGAGAAACTGCCGGAAACAGATATTTCATTCACCCATTTCGCAAGTTTGTCGGCATACCATTGCATATGGCGCGTCTCAATCATGGTACTATGCAGCATTCTGCGACCGACTATTAAAAACGCGTCATTACATAGTTCTTTTATTCCATCTTGGAAAAATGCTTTCAAGATGCGCGATTCCACAATGTCTGCAATACGCTTGATTTCCGAATCGTTTCGCACGATGCCGGCAGCCTCGGCATATGCTTCCATAATTGCCGGCAAATGCCTGATTTCTACATATCCGCAACAATTCTCAAACTCTACCAGCAGACGCTCTATTTCTTGCTTGGCCAGACGTCTGCATGATACAGAAGAAGCATGCAGCTGTACAAGATAGCGAAGACATGGGATATAATCCATTCCATCCCTGAGCGAGACCTTACGGACTTCAGAAAAAAGTTCATCCGGCAGCACACGGCAAATGCCTACCCGTGAAGGGATAGGCGCTGTATCAATGCAATAATGACGAGTAAGTGAAATCATCCCTATGCGGGATAGCGTGTTTTTATATTGTCATCAGAAGATCCGGATGGATGAACGGCAAGGCTATGCAGCATATGCCGTCTATTTTCACCACCACATGGCGGTTTCGCTCAATGCGCTGTACATATCCTTCATATCCTTCAAAAACTCCACCGGTTACACGCACGCGTGAGCCATGGCTAAGAGTGGTTTTATTAAACACCTGACAGCGTGTGCCATCGTCGGCTGTAAGCAATCTGAAAAGATGCATCTGCTTTGCCGGAATCGGTTCAATAATATCAAACGCCGGCATGCGGAGTATCTTAAGCCATTCGGGAGAGAGTTTTTCTTTTGCAAGACGTTCGAATGTCTCCACCTGTTTTTGAGAGGTTTCGACGAACATCACTTTAGGGATAAGCGGCCGTAAAATACTTTTTCCGGAAGGATGTTTGGTAGCAGCAAGAGGCACGTATATGTCGCTGCACAAAGGTCGCAGGAAATCTTCTGTCCGGTTTAATGAGGAAGTCTTCAGCGCATACCAGTTTAGAGAATCGGTGTCCATTTATGGTTTGCTTTAGACAAAACTTCTTTTCTCCCGCGTAAAACACGGGAGCAGCACAGACAAGCCGGCTTTATATCTCCGGCATTGGCGCAATCTCGCTATACAGCGGCTCATGCGCTGTCTGTCACCCGATTATAGCCTCGAGCGCAAGCTTCGACGAAAAAATCTCTTGCAAAGAGATAAACATGTCACTGCAAAAGTAGTATATTTTACTTAACTGTGCAAGCATTCAGCATATAAAAGCCTAAGTTCAGCTAAAAGACCTTAAGCTCAAGAGTGGCATATGCTATTGAACTAAGAATAGACAATATTTTAATCGCCTGTGACTTAACATACTAATATTTTCGTTTATCTCTTTGCAAGAGACGGGTTGGTGTTCTATTACTCTAATGCTTTTATTATTTTCCTATTGGCTTTATCAATGGCAGAACTCTCAAGTGCGGCAAGATAAATCATAGTTGTGCGCTCCGAGTCATGTCCGAGTCCTTCACTGATTACACCAATCGGAACCCCCTGCGACTTTGCTATTGTAGCCCAACTGTGGCGCGCCACATACATTGTAAGCGGAGCTGCTATACATGCCTTTTTAGCTATAGCTTTTAATCCCTTATTTATTCGTCCCGCCTGATTTCTATAGTTTGTCAGGTTGTCCGCTACCTTGCCTGTGATAATCGGCAAGAGAAAATCCGACTCGTTTTCGTCATACTTTTCAAGTATCTCCTGCATCTGTGCCGTCCATTCTATGACAAGACGCTGCCCGGTCTTACGTCGCCAATAAACCACATGCCCCATGTGTAAATCAGATTTACGTAAAAAAGCCATATCCACAAAAGACATACCCCGAAGGTAAAAACTCATCATGAACATGTCCCTTGCATAATCCAACGTCGGATTTGCGGACAGGTCCATTAATTTAATGGCACGAACTGCATTCAGCGGAATAGCCCGCTTTACAGTCTTGTCCACACCTGTGTAAACACGGCAGAAAGGGTTCTCCCTTTCGAATCCTTCTTCTTCTGATGCGCGATTATATGCGGCCCGCAAGATGCGAATGTAAAACGACGACGTGTTTTGAGTCAGGCCATTACCACGCAAATAATATTCGTAATCTTCCACAATGGCAGATGTAAGCGCATCCATAGCAATATCGCATCCTTTACGATAACGCTTAAAACTGCAGAGAGTAGAGCGATATGTCTCGGCCGTGCGTCTGCGCCCCTGAGCTCCAAATCTTACGGCCAATGTCTCCATATATGAAAACACCGAATATTGCGAAGAAAGACGCCTATACTCCTCTGCAATATCATTTACGGAGAATTCAACATAGCTTGCCTCAAACCTTCTCACAACACGCAAGACCCTTTTCATATCGCGGTCAATACCATGTTTCACCATACGTATGAATATCCGTCTGTCAACTGCATCCGTAGCTACTACCGCGCGTTTTTCATCCCACTCTGAAGCCAAAATCCTATAATCACTCGCAATACGGCACACACGCCGATTCTGCATAATCTGATAATAAATAACTCCTTCGCCAGGAACAGATTTTGAAGCCTTGAATTTTAATCTAATTGAAACCATCGTATTTTATTTTGTGTTTATGACAAAACACAAAATTACAATGGCTTTCGGAGAACGCATAGCGGCGGCTCTTTCGGCGGCGGGGACGCACGTATGTATACAAAGAGCCCCGGGCTTCCTTTCGGAGGTCCGGGGCTCGGAACAGGGGGCGGTTACCTACTCTCCCACTTTCGCAGTACCATCGGCGTGGCAAGGTTTAACTTCTCTGTTCGGAATGGGAAGAGGTGGAGCCCTTGCGCTGTTGCCACCTTAGTGTCGTCGGACGCGAACTTTCGCCGCAGCCGCCCCAACAAGGGGACGGAAGGGCGACTCGCGCCGTGTAAGGTGAAAAAGAGCGTGGAAGCCGAAAGGAAAATTCACTCGCGGAATGAAAAACGGAACACGGTGGCGCAGCCTGAGCTGTCGTTCCGTACGCATCATGGCGTACCCGCCGCGCGAACGCAATACGACGCGACGCGCTTGTCTTATTTGGGGACTGTGCCCCGGAAAGGGTCCGGGCTATTAGTACTGCTCGGCTGAGGACGTTGCCGCCCGTGCACCTGCAGCCTATCGACGTCGTAGTCTTCGACGGCCCTGATGGAGATCTTATCTTGAGGGGGGCTTCGTGCTTAGATGCTTTCAGCACTTATCCT
>OFGE01001157.1_pt1 | contig 24783 bp, 22 predicted proteins | sample 1521681 | NCBI WGS metagenome assembly OFGE01 (sample SAMEA3504093, study PRJEB24116) | mouse gut metagenome | biome: mouse gut; feature: mouse-associated habitat; material: faeces | place: Denmark | collected 2011
AAAATGGAGGTTTTATTATGGCAAAGGCTATAAAAAGAGTAGGGGTAATCTTTTTAGCAGTAGCAATAATATGTCTAATGGCAATAGGGGTAATATTAGGCATTAATGGTGCTAAAAAGCAACTACCAAATAATTTATCTGCTAATGTGGATAGTAATGTACAAGCAAAAGATAGTTATGTGGAAGAAGTGTTGCTTGACGGCACAAATTGTGCAGCACAGGCGGCAAAGTGGACATCAGCAATTATAAAATCGCAAGCGAATAGTGGTAACCAACATATTTTGGTAACATTGGTATATAACTGGGATGCACTTACAAGTGGTAATCATGAGTTTGGTACAGATGCTACAGCTTTTGATAATGGTAGAATTATGGTTCCACAAGGTGCGAAAATCACTCTTGATTTAAATGGTATGAGAATAAATAGAGGGCTTGAAACTGGCATAGAATATGGGAGTGTTTTTTTAGTAAATGGTGGTACATTGACAATCAAAGATAGTCAATATGACCATAACAATGTTTTGGATATATACAATAGTAGTTATCAAGGAAAAGTTGATTTTTCATATAAAATTAATGGTAGAATTACTGGTGGTTACAATATTTCTTCATCAGAATATGGTGGTGGAATAGCTGTTAGAAATTCTGGTAACTTGATTTTGGAAAGTGGAATGATAACAAAGAATCAAGCAATAAGAGGTGGTGGTGTAGAAGTTGCAACTAATTCAAAATTTGTAATGAATGGTGGATTGATAACTAATAATAAATGTATATATAACGCCTCAGAACTTGGTGGAGGTATACATGTAAATAATACTTGTGAGGTGACCATATCAGATGGATTGATCCATAATAATATGGTAGATGGTGATAGTGCAGATGGTGGTGGTCTTTCAATTCAAGGTCCAAATTGTTTAGCAACCATTTCTGGAGGAATTTTTTCAAATAATCGAGCAACATTAGATAAGTATGGCTCTTGTGGTGGAGCCATTGCGATTGCTTCGTCTCAGAGTGCAAATGCAAAATTGATTATAACAGGTGGAAAATTTGAATATAATCAAGCATATTGTGGAGGTGCAATTTCAAATTGGAATGGTGTAGTACATGTTTCAAATGCTTATATCGCAGATAATGTTGGAACAATTTCAGCTGGGATAAATATAGAAATGCTTTCTGTGGAAACTATAATTGAAAATACAATAATAACAAGAAATATAGCAGTTGGAGCTGAAGATCGAGCTGATGCAGCAGCAGGTGTAACGACATATCAAGATTTGATAATTGGTGCTGGAACACAAATTTATGGTAATATTTGTGAAAATAAAGAAAGTAATGTTGGTCTTATAGGTACTAACAAAATTATTGTAAAAGAAAATTTGAGTAAAGATAACAAGACAACAAAAGTAGGTGTAAGTATAACAGACAATCGTATTTTCACAAGTGATTATTCAACTTATAACGGAACAAAAAATCCAAGTCAGTACTTCTTTAAAGATGGTGGTGGAGAAATTTCAACTTTAAGTGGTGGAGAAATTATTTTTGATGGCACAATAAGCAGTGATAAGTATGATTTTGTTTATTTAGAAAATAACAAAAGAATAAATTACAAGGATAACAATTTGACTCACGCTGTGAATGACTTTGAAAAAAGCCTTGCAGTAAATGATGGCAAGTTGATAATTGGTAAAATTTTAAGTGGTACATTGATAAATGATTTCATTTCAAACATCAATTTTGACAGCTCAAAGCTTAAAATGTACAATGCAAATGGAGAATGTGTGTTTGACAAAGGCAATTTAATCGTCTCAGCAGGTGCAAAGGTTGGAACAGGTTGGAAGTTGGAGACATATTCAGTAAGCAATGAAAAAATAGAAACATTTTATCTTTCTGTATTGGGAGATTTGACAGGAGATGGAAATGTAAATACATTAGATATAACTTTTATGCGCAGAATAGCAAAGGGAGAAGTTGACTTTGACAGCTTGAAGGTGGAATTTAAGCTTGCAGCATTGATAACAAACAAAGGTAGTGTGATAAATGCAGATGCAGATATCCTTTGGGATTCAATGGGTGGCAGAGATTTAGCGTTGTATTTCTAAATTTTACTGAAAACAAAAAAGCTTTGTAATTTTGGGTATTACTATAATAATTGAAAAGAATAAAGCAAAAAATTAATAAATGTAATTGTTGCACCTGCATAAAAACAAAATCCTAGGCATAAGCTTAGGATTTTGTTTTGAATCAGAGGTTCTTGCAAATTAACAAAATCAAATAATTGATTTGTTTTATCAATCGAGATTATTGCATAAGCAATAGTGTTTGTTGGTTAAATAATGCAAATTTTGCACTTGCAAAATAACATTTGGGTTGCAAGATGAGTTGCAATATTTTAAAATTGCTTAAATATCGAGTTTGTAATACTCAGTTATTGCAACAGCAGTTATTATTATTGCCACAACCACAAACAAAAAGCAACAAAATCAACAGCCAACAATCATTATTCCAACCATTGTTGCCAATTGGCATAACATTTTGGTCGCAACCACAACCACAGCTGTTATCTTGATTTCTGCCAGTAATATAACCAAAAATTAAAGGTAACAAACCACTACAATTACAATTATTCATAAATACCTCCATAGACATATTTTCTATCTTTTACTACAATATGCGTCAAAAGAGGAAAGTGTTACACAAAAACGGAAAGAAAAAAGTAATTTGATTTGGTAATATCTTTTTGATAGCTTAAAATAAAAATAAATTTGGGTGGTGTGATGGAAGAATATGTGAATGTCAACAAGGCTGATGAAGAATTTTTGAGAAAATATATGCCGTCATATGAGGCAAGTAGTATGATTGCGGATTTTTATGCTATTTTTGGCGATAATACAAGAATAAGAATCCTTTCTGCATTGTCAATCGCCAAAATGTGTGTTTGTGATTTGTGTTATACATTAAAACTTAATCAAAGCACAGTTTCACATCAATTGAAAATTTTGCGTGATGCAAAAATTGTCGGATGCAAAAGAGATGGTAAGTTGATTGTTTATTACATAACCAATCCATTTGTAAATGATGTTATTGTAACAGGGGTGGACAATTATCAAAAGTCATATGACAACAGACGAATTGGCTAAAAGTGAAAAGCTATATAGATTGTGATTTTTGCTTTAAAATGCTCAAATACTTTTAAAATAAAATAATAATTGACACCAAACTGAAATGTATGGTAAAATACATATAGAATAAAAATAAAAGAAACATTGCATAAATATTATTTTTAAACCTTTAGTTTTGTTATAAATTTGATTTTGTGAGGAAATGTTATCTTGTAATTTATCAGTTTTGGTGTTTTATGAATGATATTATTGCACAAAAATTGAAAGATTTGCCTGAAAATCCCGGTGTTTATATTATGAAATCGGAAGAAGGGGAAATCTTGTATATCGGAAAGGCTCGCTCTTTGAAAAATAGGGTGCGCCAATATTTTGGTTCACCAAAAAACAAGACAACAAAAGTTTTGATAATGGTGTCCAAAATTTACAATTTTGACTACATTATCACTCACAATGAAATAGAGGCACTTGTGCTTGAAAACAACTTGATAAAAAAGCATAAGCCACCTTACAATATTCTTTTAAAAGATGATAAAAATTATCCTTTTATAAGAATTGATATGAATGATAAATTTCCAAAAATTCAGGTTGTGCGCAAACTTACAAAGGACGGAGCAAAGTATTTTGGTCCTTATATGCAAGGTATTTCTGCAAAGGAAATAATGGAACTTATTCATTCTGCTTTTACACTTAGAACTTGCAATGTGAATATGGAAAACCCACCAAAAAATCACAGACCTTGTTTGAATCATCATATTGGAAGATGTCTTGCACCTTGTGTTGGGGCAGTAAGTCACGAAAAATATATGGAAATTATCGGTGAAGTTATCAAGTTTTTGCAAGGCAATGACAAGTCTATTGAGCGAATTATCAAAGAAAAAATGATTGCAGCCAGTGAAAAAGAAGAATTTGAACTTGCAATTTATTATCGTGAAAGACTGAAAGTTTTGGAAAAACTTGTGCGCAAACAAGTTACGGCATTGCCAAGTGATATGGATTTGGATATTTTTGCCATTGCAAGCGATGGAATAAACACTGTTGTTTCAATGCTTTTTGTTCGTGGTGGAAAGCTTTTGGGTGGAGATAAGCAGATTATTGATGCTTTGAGCATTGATTGTGCCTCTACATTGGAAAGCTTTGTTTATAGTTATTACAACAGCGACAATTTGCTTGTAAGTCAAATTCTTGTAAATGAGGAGCTTGAAGACACAACTTTAATCAGTGAGTATTTAAGCGAGAAAAAAGGCAGCAAAGTTTTGGTTGCCTCACCAATAATGGGTGTGAGAAAACAACTGGTTGATATGGCATATGCAAACGCAAAAGATTATCTTGCAAAATGCAAGACAATTGAAGAGCGCAACTTTAATATGACATTGGGTGCAGTAAATCAGTTGCAACAAGCACTTAATCTTCCTATTCCACCAAACAGAATAGAGTGTTATGATATTTCAAACATCAGTGGTACGGATAAAGTTTCAAGTATGGTTGTGTTTGAAAATGGCGAAAAAGCAGGCAAGATGTACAGAAAATTTAAAATAAAAACGGTTGAAGGTAGCAACGACTTTGCTTCAATGAAAGAAACTTTGATAAGAAGATTTTCACATCTTAAAGATGATGATATGTCCTTTTCTGCAACGCCTGATTTGATTGTTGTGGATGGTGGTAAAGGACAACTTAAATATGCTTTGTCTGCTATGGAAGAGTGTAGAGTGAATTTTAACATTATCAGTTTGGCAGAGAGGGAAGAGGAAATATATTTGCCACACAGGTCAGAGCCACTTGTATTGTCAAAAGATAGTCAAGCTTTGAGGTTATTGCAGAGAATAAGAGATGAGGCACACAGGTTTGCAATCACTTATCACAGAAATTTGCGAGGTAAAAGGCAAACAAGAAGTGAGCTTTTGCAAATTGAAGGTGTGGGCGATGCTATGGTTAAAAAACTTTTTGCAACCTTCAAAACACTCAATGGAATAAAAAATGCAAGCGTTGAGGAGATTGCAGAAATTAAAGGTATGAGTGAAAAAGTTGCTACAAATATATATCAATTTTATCATACGATAATTGACTAACTGAGTATAAAATGATATAATTTTTGTTGAGGTGAAAAAATGAAATACAAAATGTTGGTGTGTGATTTTGATGGAACACTTTATACAGATGATTTTAAAGTGACAAAAGAAACACTTGATGCAGTGGAAAAATACAAGGCTCAAGGTGGCAAATTTGTGATTGCAACGGGCAGATTATATCAAGCAATCAAGCCTTTTGCTGAGCTTTTTAAGCTTACTGACGAAGTTGTTACTTATCAAGGCAGTGGAGTTTATGATTTGAAAACGGATAGCATAATATTGTCAAATGAAATTGAAAGCGAGCTTGCTGTTGAACTTTATCAATATATGTATAAAACATATGGTGAGATAACTTCTCCAATTTTGTTTTATGAGGATAAATGCATTGTGGAAGAGGAAAATGAATTTAATAAAATCTTTTCGCAAATTGTAAAAGTGCCTTTGACTTGCGTAAATAAACAATTGGATGTTTATGTTTCTGAAAATAAAATTAATGCAAGAAAGATTTTGTTTTTAGCTGTGGAAAAATTTATAAGACATATCATCAGTGATTTGATTGATAAATTTGGCGATAAACTTAATGTTAACCAGTCAAGCAAAGCACTTCTTGAATGTGTAAATATTAATGCTAGCAAAGGTAATGCTGTAAAATGGATTGCAGAGAGATATGGCATAAAGCAAGAGGAAATTTGTGCAATTGGAGATTCGGAAAACGACAATAGTATGATTGAGTATGCTGGGCTTGGAATTGCAATGGGCAACGCAATGGATGTTACAAAAGCAGTGGCAAATTATGTGTGCGACACAAACAATAATAATGGTGTTGCAAAGGTCATTGAAGAAATACTTTTGAAATAAAACATTATGAAAATCGGTATTAAATTGTAATTTTGTTTATTTTTTTGTTAAAATAATTTTGTAAATTTTGTTATGTAATATACTTAATTTAGTTGATAAAACATATTTGCATTGACTTTGTTGATGTCATATTTAAGCAAAATTTTATTATAAAAATATATTAGTTTTACATTGTTGAAATTTTTAATTTTGACAATAATCATACAGGAGTGTTATGTTAGAGGAAAAAGAAGAGAGAGAGGGAGAGATTGTAAAAATTCAGTCCTTTGCTGAGGATTGTGGCGTTGACCTTGTGCAAGGCAATGTTTCAGGAGAAATGTTGCTTACAACAATCAATGTTAACAGACCGGGACTTTTGCTTGCTGGCTTTGAGGATTATTTTGGCGAATCACGCATACAAGTTATGGGGAATGCAGAATATTACTATTTGACATCTTGCACAAAAGAAGAAAGATACAAGAAAATTGACACTTTGTTTAAAAGGAAAATCCCTTGTGTTATTTTGTCAAAAAGAGTATCTCCAATGGAGGAAATGTTGGAGATTGCAAGAAAATATAATGTTCCATTGTTTCAGTCAAACAAGTTGACATCTCAATTGGTAAATGACTTGGTAACATATCTTAACAGAAAACTTGCACTTTCAACCACTATTCACGGCGTTTTGATTGAAGTAAGTGGTATTGGCGTGCTGATTACTGGTCATAGTGGTATGGGTAAAAGTGAAACAGCTATGGAACTTATCCATCGTGGGCACAGATTGATTGCAGACGACAATGTTATTGCAAAGCGTATTCAAGACGAAATTATTGGCACATCACCAGATACAATAAGGCACTTTATGGAAATTCGAGGTGTTGGAATTATTGATGTTCGCAGCATGTTTGGTGTTGCCTCAGTTTTGAAGGAAAAAAATATCGACCTTGTTATTGAGTTGCAGGTATGGGAAAAAGATATTGAATATGACAGACTTGGACTTGACACAAAATATGAAGATATTTTGGGAATTAAAATACCAAAATTGACTATGCCCGTGATGCCGGGTCGAAATCTTGCAATAGTGGTTGAGGTTGCAGCAAGAAATGAAAGATTGAAAAAACTTGGTTTTAATGCGGTTGAACAGCTACTTTCAAACATTAAGTTCGATAAGGAGAATTGATTTATGAATTACGAGCAAGAAGTTAACAACAGGGTTGAGTGGATAAAAAATGTTTTAAAAAAGACAGGAGCAAAAGGTATTATTTTGGGTAATAGTGGTGGAAAAGATTGCACTTTGGTTGAAATTTTGTGTAGAAAAGCAACTCCAAATGTGTTGTCCGTTGTTATGCCATGTGAGTCAAGTCAAAACTACGGGCAGGATAGAGAACACGCATATCTTATTGCAAAAACTTTTGATATCCCTACAATCGAGGTTGACATAACCAAAGCAAAGCAAGAGCTTAGAAAAGCTATCGAACCTTTTGCTGGTGAGGATGTTCCAATGGCTTACAGCAATATCAATCCACGACTTAGAATGACTGTTATTTATGCAATAGGTCAAGCAAAAGGCTATCTTGTTGCAGGCACAGGAAATGCCAGTGAAACATATATGGGCTACTTTACAAAATGGGGCGATGGTGGATATGATTTTAATCCAATCAAAGATTTGCTTGTTGAAGATGTTTTTGGCATGCTGAAATATTTGAATTGTCCTGAGGAGATTGTCGCTAAAAAACCAAGTGCAGGACTTTATGAAGGTCAAACAGACGAAAAAGAAATGGGCGTCACATATGAGGAAATAGACAAGTTTATAAAAACAGGAGAGAGTGAGTTTGCCGAAAAAATTAAGTCAGCACACGCAAAAACTGAACATAAGCGTGTGCCACCAATAAATTATGGTTGCAATTGATTGCAACCATTTTTTTGTCTTTGAAACGCTAAATAAAAAGTAAGAATAGTTCGAAAATCGATATTAAAATCAAAATTTTATTATCAAACTAGTAAGAGTTTGAGAAAATTTATATGTGGAAATTTATAAAATATAGTTAAATTTTTAAAGATTATTCTTCACATTCAATTTGTTCCGTTATCTTTTTTGTGTAATAGTACAAGGTAGAGCGCTTTACAGAAAGAATTTTACAAGCCTCTTTTGTGGTTATTTTTTCTGCTTTAAATCTTTTTATCGTTGAAACACAGTGTTCTGTAAATGTTAATTGTGGTCTGCCAAAAACAACGCCTCTGCTTTTTGCTGCGATAATACCTTCTTGCTGTCTTGAACGAATGTTAACTCTTTCATTTTCTGCTACAAAAGACAAAATTTGCAAAACTAAGTCGGAAATAAGTCTGCTTGTAAGTGAACCATTTTTTTCTCTTGTATCCAAAAGAGGCATATCCAGCACCAAAATGTTTGCTCCTATTTTGTCTGTTATTCTTTGCCATTCCTCAATAATATTAGTATAGTTTCTGCCAAGTCTGTCAATAGATTTGATTACAACAAGATCGCCTCGTTTGAGTTTTCTTATCAATCGTTGATAATTCTGTCTGTCAAAATTTTTGCCACTTTTTTTGTCGCAATAAATTTTGTTTGCTTCAATTCCAAAAGAACGAAAGCTGTCAATTTGCCTATGTAAATTTTGATCGTTTGCTGAAACTCTAGCATATGCATAAGTTTTCATATTCTTCTCCTTCGTATTGTATTTTTGTTATCTAATGATAACATATTTTGTGATAATTGAATAATTATGGCTAATTTTTTTCTTATAATGTAAATATATGAAATTTTTTTGCTAAAAAATTAAAAAAAATTACCTAAATTTAAAGAGGTATTGACAATTTTATAAATTTGTTATATAATGTTTGTAGTAAAATTGTATTTAAATATTTATTTATATAATAAAATATTTTATGAGGTGTTTTATATTGTAATTTTAATTTTAGCAAAATTGCGATGATACAATTTGAATATATTAAATTTTAATTCGATTATTCACTTATGGTGGGGGTTTTATGAGAAAATCTAAATTTTTAACGCTTGTTATAGCAATAATGTTAGTTTGTAGCCTAGCATTTGTTTTGACTGCTTGTGGTGGAGATAAAGATGACGACGCAGAAACAGAAAAACCTGCAAAGCCTTGCAGGCATGATTGGGTTCAAACTTTTGACGAAAATAATCACTGGATGCAATGCAGCAAATGCGAGGAGAAGAAAGACACAGTTGCTCATACATATGTTGATGATTATCATGATACAAAGCATTACAAAGCTTGCACTGATTGTAAGTATACAAAAGATGCAGTTAAGCATACAAAAGATTGGGTTGTCGAAAATGATTTGCACTGGGAAAAATGTAAACATTGCAATTTTACAAGTGTGAAGGCTCCACACAAATTTGATGCAGAAGGTGATTGCATTTGTGGTATGACATTGGCAGAACATACCCATACTCCTGAAGAGATAGTTTCTTTCAATGGAATTTCACATTGGCACAATTGTGTTGGATGTAATCAACAGGCTGATGTTTCTGTAAATCACACAATAGAAAACGGCAAATGCACAGGCTGTGCTTATTTTGAAGGTTCAACTCATGTAATTTATAATGGGAACATTGTTACAGGTGTTGATATAGATGCAATCCTTGCAGAGTTTGAGGCTAACAAAGAAGAGGGAGATGAGCTTGCTCCATTGAATATTGTTGTTTCAAATGCAAATGGCAAGTTTGTTATTGATACTGTTGAAGGTGGTGCTTTTGCAAACAGAGATAAAGTTAAAATTCTAAGCGTTACATTGCCTGAAACAATAAAAGTAATTCGCAGTTCTGCTTTTTCTAATCGTGCAGAGCTTGAAACAATCAAATTCGCTGGCACTATGGAACAATGGAAGAATATTAACAAAATGTACAACTGGGACAACGGAACAAGTGAAAATCTAAAAATAGTTTGCAAAGATGGTGTGATTGCAAAAGACGGCACAGAAACTCCAACCGAGCCAACTGAACCTGAGCAACCAGACACAGAGCAACCCGATATCACTAATCCGGATACAACTGAACCAACTGACCCAGATACAACTGAGCCAGAGCAACCAGAGCAACCTGTTGTTCCTCCTATAGAAGAAAATGAGGACAATCAAGAGCAAACAGAAAACTAATAATTAGCATAGAAGTTTGATTGAATAAGAAAAAAGAGATTTGAATTTTCAAGTCTCTTTTTTGTATGCTTAAAACAATTTTGCGTATAGCACTTACTATTAAGTGTGACTTAAACGAATGTCTTACTGATAAATTTATAGAGTTTTATCCTGTTATAGCTAAGCCATTTTAATTAAATATTAACATGATAAAAAAAGATGCTGCCACCAACAGCATCTTTGATATTGTTTGTTATTTAATGATTGCATAAACTTTTTTAGGTTTGGCAGTGTAGTCTGAAATGCTTTTTGCAATGTTTTGCATATGGTCAGAAATACGCTCCAAGTTGGACACCAAACTTAAATATACAGCACCTGTGCTTGCAGAGCATTGGTTGCTATTAAGTCGTTTGATGTGATCTCTATCCAATTGCATTTTAAACTCATCAACCATATCTTCATATTTATATACAACTTCAAGAAGTTCCATATCTTGATATTCAAAAGCTTTTATTGAGTTTTCAAAAACTTTATGTATTGCCTCTGTCATTTCGTCAAGTTGTGCAATAGCAGCATCTGAAAAAGTAGTTTTCAGTTTTTGAAGTTCGTCTGCATATTCCATAATATTTTCGGAATAGTCACCAACTCTTTCCAAGTCTGATACAACATGATAGAAGGATGCCAGCATTAATTCGTCCTTAAAAGATATTTCTTTTGCAGATAACTCAACCAAAAATTTGGAAATTTCTCTGTTCAAGAAGTTCAAATGTTTCTCTCGATTTGCAAATTTTTCTTGTTTTTCCAGTTTCCCGTTTTTAACACAGTTAAGTGAAAGTTTAAAGTTTTTGTATGCAATTTCACTCATCAAAATGATTTCGTGTTTTGTTTGATTGATTGCGATTGCAGGAGTGGATAAGATACGCTTATCGATAAACTTAAATCTTTCAGGCATATAGTTTTCTTCCACATCGTCTTTGGCTTTTTTTTCTGGAACAACCTTTGTTGCAACCCAAACAAGTGGTTTTACAAATGGTATTAGCACCAAAGTCATCAATATGTTGAAGAATGTGTGGAACATAGCTGATTGTGTTTCAACATTTGCAAACATTGTTTCAAACCAAACATCGATTGGTGACCAAATGATTATTGGAAGAAAAACAACCATACCTATAGTGTTAAATAGTAAGTGGATTGCCGTTGCGCGTTTTGCATTTGCATTTGTTCCAATAGAAGCTATTACTGATGTTATACACGAGCCTATGTTTATGCCAAGTGTTGCATACATTATTGATTTTAAAGGTATTCCGAAAGAACCTGCCAAGGCAATTAAAATACCTGAGGTTGCCGATGAACTTTGAACAAGTGCTGTTAAAGCCAAGGCAAGCAATATTAATATAGCGGGGTTAGTTGTGTTTTTGAAAACATTTGTAACTGCATCAATCTCTGCAATAAGGCTCATTGAATTTTTCATTACATCCATACCAACAAAAACCATACCTAAGCCTGCAAGCAAGGCACCCAGTTTTTTGATAGTATCTTTTTTGCTTAGCATTTGCATAAATGCACCAACAGCAGCCAGCACTGCAAACCAAGCCGTAATTTTCAAAGATTCAAGAGCTACGATTTGTGCAGTTATTGTTGTTCCGATGTTTGCACCCATAATGATTGGAGCAGCTTGTGTAAGTGTCATAAGTCCTGCATTTACAAAGCCTACAACCATAACTGTTGTTGCACCTGATGATTGAATTACTGCAGTAACTCCTGCACCAGTCAGCAAGCCTGTAAAGCGATTGCTACTTATTTTGTCAAAAAGAGTACGCATTTTACTGCCTGCTAAAGATTCCAAATTGCTACCCATCATATTGATACCAATAAGGAACACACCTGTACCTGCAAGCATAAGTAAAACGCTTTCAACAATGTCCATTGCACTCGGGACAGAAGCTAACATAATATTCAAGAAATTCATTTTAACCTCGCTGTTTTATCTTTATGTATATAGCAATAAAAAATTTTGCTATCATTAAAATTTTATAATAATTTTTAGTACTATGTCAAGCAAATAAGATAAATTTATATGGGGATTAAGTAAAATTTATAATGTTTGATAAACTTAGCTTATTTGCAATAAGTTTTGCAAACATTTTAATCTGCTGTTTAGTTAAAAAAATGCCTCAAAAACTAAAAATATGACTAAATATACAATATTATATTGCAAGATTGGGTAAAATAATGTATAATTAATATGTATAATTATTTGTTTTTATGGAAATTTGTTTTATTTTTTATAAAAAAATACAAAAATCAAAGATATATAATATAGTTACAATCATAATTATGAGGTAAAAATGGAAAAACTTATTTTGTTGGACTCAAACAGCTTGCTAAACAGAGCTTTTTACGCTCTTCCTCCAATGAGCTCGGTGGATGGCAAACCTACCAATGCAGTATATGGTTATGTTAATATGTTGCTAAAGATTATTGCAGAGGCACAACCTAGTCATATTATTGCTACTTTTGATGTAAAGGCTCCAACTTTCAGAAAAAAAATGTATGATGCTTACAAGGCACAGCGTAAACCTATGCCTGAAGACCTTGCTGCACAACTTCCGATAATTAAAGAAGTGCTTGCTGCAATGAAAATTCAAATTGTCACTTTGGAAGGATATGAGGCAGACGATTTGATTGGAACTCTTGCAAAAAAATGTCCATTTGAAACAATTATTGTAACTGGCGATCGTGATAGCTTGCAACTTGTTTCAGATAGCACAACTGTATGGCTTACAAAAAAGGGTATCACAGAAATTGTAAAGTATGACCTTGCAAGGCTTGCAGAGGATGGATTAACCCCACAAGGAGTGATTGATTTGAAATCACTTATGGGCGATACGGCAGATAACATCCCGGGCGTTGGTGGTGTTGGAGAGAAAACTGCAAAAACTCTTTTGCAAACATATGGCAATTTGGATGGCGTTTATGCGCATATTGATGAAATCAAAGGTAAATTGCAAGAAAAATTGATTGCTGATAAAGATATGGCGTATTTGTCGTATGATTTGGCAACAATCAATGTGGATTCTCCTGTTGAGTTTGATTTGAAGGCGTCTAGCATTTCAGACTATATAAACAATGATAGCATTGCTGTTTTTAAAAATTTGAATTTCAAAACAATAGTAAATAGATTTAGCGATTTGGCTGTAAATAATGAAGAAGAAGCCTCAAAAGAAAAAGAAGTTTTGAGTGTGGGCAAAGTTGATGTTCATAGCATTGACGAATTTAACAAAATTTTTAAGGATATTGAAAGTCAAAAAGAAATTTCAATTTATGTGGATGAAAATATTGAAATTTTTGCTGATAACACTTGCTATAGCATTGAAACAAGTCACGATTTGTTGGGAAGTGGGATAGACTTTTTTGAAGTGGCAGATTCGATAAATAAACTTTTGGAAAATGAAGATTTAGAAGTAATTTTGTTTGATGCAAAAACTAATTTTTATCAATTAAGAACTAGAAATGCTTGCAATTTTGAGGATGTTGCACTAAAAGTTTATTTGCTGGATGCAAACAGAAATTACAAGAGCATTGAAGAGGTTATTCAAGATTATTCGGTTGAAAGTGATAGCAAAAGTTATTCACTATATCTTTTAAATGACCTTTGTGACAAAAAAATGGCAGAATTGCAGCTTGAAAATCTTTACAGAAAGATTGAATTGCCACTTGTAAATGTGCTTTATGATATGGAAAGAACTGGTGTTAGAGTAGATATTGGCTTGCTTGATGAACTTCGCAAGGAATTTGTTGCTATTATTGAAGATTTGACAAAGAAAATTATAAGTTTTAATGATGATGAAACTTTCAACATCAATTCTCCAAAGCAACTTGGCAACTTTTTGTTTGAAAAACTTGGCTTAAAACACGGAAAAAAGACAAAAACAGGATATTCAACCAATGTTGAAGTGTTGCAATCTTTGATTGGCACTCATCCTGTAATTGAGTATATTTTAAAATATCGTGAAATCAACAAATTGCTTTCCACTTATATAGATGGCTTAAAACCACTTATTGTGGGTGGCAGAGTGCACACAATATTTAAGCAGACTGTTGCAGCAACTGGCAGATTGAGTTCAACTGAGCCAAATCTTCAAAATATACCTGTTAGAAAAGCTGTGGGCAGAGAACTTAGAAAAATGTTTATTGCAAGTGAAAATTCAAAACTTGTTTGTGCAGACTATTCGCAAATTGAATTGAGACTTATGGCACATTTCAGCGAAGATGAAAATCTCATCAAAGCTTTTAATGATGGATTGGATGTTCATAAATTTACTGCAAGTCGTGCATTTGGCGTGCCATTTGAAATGGTAAGCAGTGATATGAGAAGGCGTGCAAAAGCAATAAACTTTGGTATTATTTATGGTATCAGTTCTTTTGGCTTGTCAAATGACATTGGAATAAGTCCTTATGAGGCAAAGCGTTTTATTGACAAGTATTTTGAAATGTATCCAAAAGTAAAACAATATATGGATAACAATGTTGAGTTTGCCAAAGAAAATGGATATATCAAAACGCTTTCTGGTAGAATAAGATATATTCCTGAAATTAATGTTTCAAATTATCAAACACGCTCTTTTGGGGAGAGGATAGCAATGAATATGCCACTTCAAGGCAGTGCAAGTGACATAATCAAAATGGCAATGATTGATGTTGCAAACAAATTGAAAGAAGGTGGATTTAAAGCAAAACTTGTTTTGCAAGTTCATGATGAACTTTTGATTGATTGTCCTGAAAATGAAGTGGAACAAATAAAAAGTATTTTAAAAGCAAGTATGGAAAATGTTGCAAAACTAAAAGTTAAACTTGAGGTGGATTTGTCAGCTGGAAACAACTGGCTGGAGGCTAAGTAATGAAAAAAATAGCTATAACAGGTGTTATCGGAAGTGGGAAATCTGCTGTCAGCAGCATTCTTGAAAAGTATGGAAAATATGTAATTTATACTGACAAAATCAATAAAAGCTTGCTTTGTGATGCAAATTATATTGCAAAATTAGCAAAAATATTTCCTAAGGCAGTGAAAGATGGTACAGTAAACAAAAGTTTGATAAGAAGGCAAATTTTGCATAATAATGCAAAAAGATTGGCGTTAAATGAGCTTTCACACAAAGAAATCGAACAGCGTGTGGAAAAAATAATTGATAATTTCAACGGGGAAGAGATTTTTTGTGAAATTCCACTTATTGTGGAAAGTGGTATGACAGAGTATTTTGATGAAATTTGGTGCGTTGTGAGTGATAGGCATATAAGAATACAAAGAATTATGTTTCGCGATGATGTTTCTTCTTGCGATGCAAGCAGAATAATTGACCTTCAAAAAACCGAAGAACAACTGATTGAAATGGCAAATGTTGTAATTGAAAATAATGGAAATTTAAAAGAACTTGAGGAAAAAGTCAAAAAGATTTTAGCTGACAATTTAACAAATAAGGCAGATAAACAAAAGCCATATGTTATGGCTTAATTAGATTATGATTTAACGATAAATATATTAATAAGTATTAAAAATGACTTAAAAAATAACTTGTTAACATTGTCATTGTTCGTGTCATTCTGAGTGGAACGATAGCGAAATCGAAGAATCTCAAACTTAATTTGTTGTTTATGTTAGTATTGATAATTTAATTTTTTTGATAAAGGCGACTTATGTATAATGAAAAAATAATGGAACATTTTATGTGTCCTCAAAATGCGTATTATATGCAGGATAGTGATGCTGAAGGAGAATATGGCGACGAAGGCTGTGGCGATAAAGTCATTTGCTATATAAAAGTTAGGGATAATGTGCTTGTCGAAGTGAGTTATCTTGTTTATGGCTGTGCAACTTCCATTGCTTGTGCCAGTATGATGTCGGTTATGGCAAAAGGCAAAACAATTGAGGAGGCGAGTACGCTTACAGAGCAAATGGTGGATGATGCTTTAGGTGGGCTTCCACCACTAAAAAAGCATTGTTCAAATCTTGGAGTTGGAGCATTGCGATATGCAATAAACGATTATATTTATAGGCGTGACAATTACAAACCAAAACAATTTGTGGATACAAATAAAAAATAATTTGTGACAAATCCAAAAAAATATATTGAAGTTGCAAAATATAATGTTGTTTTCTTATTAAGATTAGTATTGAAAATTTTACATTACTAAGTATTTTCAAATTAATTGTATGCAATATTCAGTATAGTTTTAAATTGTATAGTTGTGTAATAGGGGGATACATGTTTAAAAAATATTTTAAGCTAAAGTGTGGAGATCAAAACTTTTGTAGGCTTTATTTGCCAAATAAAAATTCTAAAGATATTCCAATCATAATTTATTGTCACGGATGGACAAAACCTATTTTGGGTGGTGGCAGAATGCTAGGTGGTGCACCTAAAGCTGTGAGAAACCTTGCAATCAAAAACAATATAGGATTTTTATCTTTTGACCAGTTTGGAGAGTACAAAACTTGGGGTGACAACAGATATTTTACCCATGCAAGGTGGGGTGAAGGGGTTAAAAACGCTTATGATTACATAGTAAGTAGTGGGATTTCAAAGGATGGGCTTATTGGTTGCTTTGGCATTTCAAGTGGTACGACAGCTGCTTTCAGAATGGAACAAAAATATCAGCAACTGGCATTTAATGTTTCTGTTGCAACTGCGATAAGTAATAATATTATAAATCCCGGTGGACCTAGACAATTTTATCTTGACAACAAACAATTGCTTGACAATGGAGGACTAGTCAAATATTGTAGCAAAAAAATATCTAAATTATTTTTTGAGGATGATGACAAAAATCTTTGCATTGAACATATGGAAAAAGTTAAGTGCCCAACATTGTTTTTGCAAGGGTCGCTTGACAATGATAGAAGAAAACAAGATGCGCTTGACGGGTATAATTTGCTTAAAGAAAATGGTGTTTATACAGAATATTTTTATGTTGAAGGTGGTGGGCACGGCTTAGAGCAAAAGGCAAATTTGTGCGCAGAAAAAACAATTGACTTTGTAAAAAGAGTACTTGAAAAATAATTTTAAAATATTGAATTTTTAATAAATACCCCTCAAAAATCGATACTAAAAATAATATTCAAGTATTATGTTTTTTTATTAAGCAAAATAAATTTGATCATTTATATTGCGCTACTAATGAGGTGGGGATGGATAAGTCACAATTAATTGATTATTGTTTGTCAAAGCAAGGTGGATATTTGGATTTTCCTTTTGCAGGAGATGATTATGCTGTCATAAAAATCAAGAATGATAAGAATGGAAAATACAGGATATTTGCAGAAATTTTTCTGCTTTCTGGAAGAGATTGTTTGACATTTTCTGCTGATGAAGAAACAGCTTTTGGGCTGAGAATTCAATTTGCAGATTATATCACAAAAGGTTACCATTGTCCACCAGTGCAAGCTAAATACAAAAGCACTGCACCTATAGAATTTTTTGATGATGATATGCTAAAAAGCTTTGTTGACTTGTCGTATGACTACGCTAAGCGAAAGCTGAAAATTGATTAAAACCATTCAAAAATCGATATTAAATTAAAAAACAACTATTAAAAATTGTATTTATGATTATTAAAAAATAAAATAATTATGCCACAAAGGAGGTGTAAAATGATTGTTGAAATTAACAATTTACACAAATCATTTAAAGATGTAAAGGCTGTTGATGATATATCTTTTAGAGTAAAAGAAGGCGAGCTTTTTGCTTTTTTGGGCGTGAATGGAGCAGGCAAGTCTACCACAATAAATATTATAAGTGGTGTGCTTGCAAAAGATAGTGGAAAAGTTATTGTTTGTGGAGAGAACATTGATAATAATCTTGATAAAATTAAAAATAGCATTGGAATAGTCTTTCAAAACTCTGTGCTTGACAAAAAATTGAGTGGCTATGAAAATTTAAAATATCGAGCTGCATTGTATGGAATTTTTGGAGCTGATTTTAAGGCAAGATTGCAAGAAATGACGGAGCTGCTTGATTTGAAAGATATTTTGAAAAGACCAATAACAAAATTGTCAGGTGGACAAAAAAGGCGTTTGGATATTGCAAGAGCTTTGATACATAATCCAAAATTGTTGATTTTGGACGAGCCAACCACAGGCTTGGACCCTAAAACAAGAATAACTGTTTGGAGTGTGATTGATAAGTTAAGAAAAGAAAATGGCTTGACGGTATTTTTGACAACTCACTATATGGAGGAGGCATCTGACTCTGATTATGTTGTTATTCTCGATAGTGGTAAGGTGGTTGCAGAAGGCAGTCCTCACGAACTTAAAAACAAATTTGCAAGTGATTACATCAAGTTTTATAACAATATGGATAAGGCAGAAGAGTATTTTGAAAATCTTGGCAAAAACATTAAAAGGGAAAGAGATTTTGTGATTGTGGAAATTGAAAGCACAAATGAAATGCATAATTATTTTGAGCAAATTCCTGAAATATTTGATGATTTCGAAGTGCTAAAAGGAAATATGGATAATGTTTTCCTTAATGTTACTGGTAAAAATTTGAAGGAGATGTGATTATGACTGAACTTAGAAAGTTATCTGCTCTTGTTGGGCGAAACACAAAATCATATTTTAAAGATAAATTTTTGTTTTTCACATCAATGCTTACACCACTAATTTTGCTTGTATTGTTTTTTGCTTTTTTACGAAATATTTATTTGGATAGTTTTAAAGCTGCTTTCCCCCCTGATTTTACCATTGATAACAAAATGCTTAATGGTATTGCTGGCGCGTGGTTGTTGTCTTCCGTTTTAAGCGTAAGTTCTGTGACTGTTGCATTTTGTGCAAATATGGTTATGGTTGATGACAAAATAAATTCTTCAATAAACGATTTTAAAGTTGCACCTGTCAAACCTGCCACAATCTCACTTTCATATTTTGTATCAAACTTTTTTGTTTTGTCACTTGTGATTTTTTCTGTGCTAGCAGTTGGTTGCATTTATCTTGCAATAGTTGGTTGGTATATTTCTGTAAGTGATTTCTTTTTGATTGTACTGTCTTGCTTATGTAATATTTTGTTTGGAACATTGCTTGCTTGCATAGTTTTGAATTTTGTTAAATCTCAAGGTATGCAATCTGCTATTGCCACATTAATTTCAGCCTTATACGGCTTTATCAGTGGTGCTTATATGCCAATATCATCATTTGGGGAAGGCTTAAGAAATTTTTTGGGTTTGCTGCCAGGTACATATGGTGTTGCAATGATGCGTAATCATTGTATGAATGGTTATTTGAATGCATTTGCTGAGGCAGGTGTTTCAATTGAAGGAATAAATGCAATCAAAGATGGATTCGATATCAATGTTTATGTTTTTGGAAACAGCGTTCCTCTTGGTGCAATGTATGGCATTTTACTAGGGACTTGTGCTGTATTGCTTGTTGTTTATATCGCAATAGTAGTTTTGCAAAGCAAAAATATATCTTTTAAAATGCTAAAAAAGAATAGTAAGTGATTTATATATAATAAAAAAGATTGCATTTAAAATTATAGTACTAAAGATTATTGTTAAGCGAACAATGCAATTAGTACCGATTTTTGATGCGTTTTATGTGTAACTAGGTGGAGTCAATATGAAATTAAGAAAATATAAAACAACAGATTCAGATATCATTTCAGGTTGGATAGTTGATGAGAGAAGTTTATATCAATGGTCAGCTGACAGAATAAATAAGTTTCCTCTTAGTGGTGAGGATATCAATAATTGTTATTTGCCAATGATGCAAACAGGCAGATTTATTCCACTTACTTTTATTGACCAGTCGGATAACATTATTGGGCATTTGACAATCAGATATCCTATCCAATCAGATAGAGTTGTGCGATTTGGGTTTGTTATTGTTGCCCCAGTTTTGCGTGGAAAAGGTTATGGCAAAGCATTATTGTCGGCTGCAATAGAATATGCAAAAATAACTTTGAATGCTGAAATAATCACGCTAGGAGTGTTTGCAAATAACGATAATGCAAAATATTGTTATCAATCTGTAGGATTTAAAAGTGTAGGAAAAAATGAAATTTATCAAATGCCGTTAGGCGAATGGGAATGTATTGAAATGAGCCTTTCATTATAATTAAAATTAATGTAACATTTATTAATAATTTTACGCAAAAAATATAAGCCTTGTGTCCAACAAGGCTTATTTATCTTTTCCAAGCAAAAAGTCGCAACTTACATCAAAGTATTCAGCCAAAAGTAGGATATAACTTGCTTTTGGTTCGTTTATTCCTTTTTCCCAATAATCAATAGCTTTTTGACTTACACCTATTGCATTTGCAAGCTTTTGTTGGGATAAATTGTATTCAATTCTTAAAGCTTTTAGATTTTTTGCTAACTCCATAAAATAATTTTATCACAAACTTTTATTATTTGCTTGACAAAGAAGATTTCTTCTTGTATAATAATGTCGAAAAGAAGATATCTTCTTGATTTTTTGTTGAAGATAATATTCTTTTTATAAAATTTTTTGTGAGGTATTATATGGCAAAAGAAACAAAAGCAGATTATTTTAGAGTTTCGCAAGAAAACAATGTTATACAAACTTGGGAAACATTTGGTTGGGAAGTTGTGACAACACAAAAATGTGATTATCATGGTTATGATGCAGTTAAAATAACATTTAGTCGTGATAAAGATATGAAAAATTATAAAGAATTGCTAAGATTGGATAATGAGTTTCATAGAGATCAAGATTTAATAGAAGATCTTAAAGAAGAAAAAGAAAAAATGATGAAATCAATTCCAGAACCACCTAAGTTTTATTTTTTGACTATATTTATTTTCCCATTATTTCTTCTTCATTTATTCCTTTATTTTGGAACAAAGAAAGAAATTGAAAAAAAATATCAAGCTGCTAAAATAAGATCTAAAGAAATTGATGAACAAGTAAGCAAATTAGTTGATAATTGTGAAAATTGTCTTAAACAAGCAAAAGCTTTAATTTGATAGAGGAAATAAAATGGAAAAAGAAAAGAAAACAAAAAAAGAATTTCATACATACAAAAAATTAAGTTTGCTTGCAATTATGTTGATTTTAGGTGGCATTTTGGCACTTGCACTCGCTTTGATTATTTCATCAAGTACTGGAGGAGATGTTACAGGTGCTTTTATAACAGGTGGTATTATCTTTGTTGCGTGTATATTTGTTTCATTACTTGTGTTTAAAAAGAGAAAATACTATTGTCCAAGGTGTGGAAGTAGATATATGGAAACAGGTAATTATAGAGGAACTGGAGATATGGAAGTTTCATCAGGTCAATACAGTACATCTGTTTATGAATGGTTACATGTTGAATATGAATGTCCTGTTTGCAAAACAAGCAAAATAATTGTTGAAAGACATAAAATCGGTAGATACTAAACATTTAAGTTGAGTGGTGCAGTGTATTGATTGCACCACTTAATAAATTTTTTAACTTAGTTGAAATTTTGCTTGACATATTCTTTAAAAATCTCTATAATAAGTAAGCGAGGATAGGGAATAATGTGTTTTAAATGCTATTTCCGATTTGTCCAATATGAATTTGCACTTGTAATTTTAAGATTATTTTTTAATATGATAAAAATTTATTATTTTTTAAAAAATTATTAGCAAAATAATTGACAATAATTGATTTATATGGTATTATCTAATGGCGTTGAGATTATGCGGGTGTAGTTCAATGGTAGAATCCCAGCCTTCCAAGCTGGTCGTGTGGGTTCGATTCCCATCACCCGCTCCAGTTATGGGTCAGTAGCTCAGTTGGATAGAGCAACGGCCTTCTAAGCCGTAGGTCAGGGGTTCGAATCCCTTCTGGCTCACCAAATGTGGTGGGTATAGCGCAGTTGGCTAGCGCGCCAGGTTGTGGCCCTGGAGGTCAAGGGTTCAATTCCCTTTACTCACCCCATTAAATTAATAATCAATTTGTATAAACAAAACAAATATTTTTGATAGCGATTAAGTGCGATACAATATTGGGGTGTCGCCAAGCGGTAAGGCACCAGATTTTGATTCTGGCATTCGTAGGTTCAAATCCTGCCACCCCAGCCAATATAATTTAAAACTGAATATATGTACATTATTATTGTGTAAATTTCTTTAATAATGATTTGCTTATGCCTAAAATTAATTTTAATTAATGGGGTATCGCCAAGCGGTAAGGCATCGGACTCTGACTCCGACACTCGGGGGTTCGAATCCCTCTACCCCAGCCAAAAGCAAAAAAGATTTTGAGTTTAAAATTATAAATTAAAATTTAATATCAACATTTTTATGATCCATTAGCTCAGTCGGTAGAGCACTTGACTTTTAATCAAGGTGTCTGGAGTTCGAATCTCCAATGGGTCACCATTAATTTTTTTGCGGATGTGGCGGAATTGGCAGACGCGCTAGACTTAGGATCTAGTATCTACGATGTGGGAGTTCAAGTCTCTTCATCCGCACCAAATTGAATAACTTATTGCGGGAGTGGCTCAGTGGTAGAGCGTCGCCTTGCCAAGGCGAATGTCGCGAGTTCGAATCTCGTCTCCCGCTCCATTTTTTATTATGGCACCATAGCCAAGTGGTAAGGCAGAGGTCTGCAAAACCTTCATCCCCAGTTCAAATCTGGGTGGTGCCTCCAATAAAATGCCGAAGTGGCGGAATAGGCAGACGCAAGGGACTTAAAATCCCTCGGTCCACAAGACCGTACCGGTTCAAGTCCGGTCTCCGGCACCAAAGAGTGTTAAGCATTATTGCTTGGCACTTTTTTTATTTTTGAGCTAGTTTTTTCTACTTCTAATTGTTCCCAATCACTTGAAATATGCGTATAATAATGCAAAGTTGTAGTTATATTATTGTGTCCAGCCCATTTCATAGCTACTCTTGGATGTACGCCATTTTCTGCCCAACGCGTTATACAAGTATGTCTTAATGAGTAAAGCGTCAAACGTCCCCGAGGGACAAAATCAGTTATAAAGTCCCTCGTATGAACTATATCAGCAAAGGCGTCTTCCAAATGTCGTAATTGATAAGGGAAAAGTCTATCTTCACACTTTAAGTTAAATAACAGCTCCTTAACATTTTCAAAATAGGGTACGTTGCGAACAGAATTTTTAGTTTTCGTCTTACCAATAACTTTATCTTTTGAGTTCCAAGAATTAGTAATATATATACTATCTTCTAATAAACTGTTTCTATCCAGAGCAAGCAATTCGCTAGGTCTAAAACCTTGATAAATTAAAGTATAAAAAGCTATAAAGTACGTTGTATTTTTAGCAATTTGTAAAAACTTTTCAATATCTTTTTGACTTAAAATAGCAGTAGGTGTAGGCTCGTGTTCAGGAAGAATTACTTGCAACATAGGGTTTTTATCTATATAACCTAAATCAGTAGCTTTTCTTAAAGCGTTTTTTAATAAAATAAACAAATGCTTACGTTGTCTTGGAGCATTTATTCCATTTATGTATTGTTGCAATATTAAAGTAGATAAATCAGTTAATAGATAATTACCTAAATTCGGGACAATTTGATACTTGATATTTGTACTATCTTTATATAAAGTACTTGTAGAGACATTATTTCTAAACTCATTAAGCCAAACATTTAAATAATCACTTAATAAAATTTTGGGCTTTTCAGTTGGTACTATATACGTCATCAGAATATCAAGCTTAGCTTCAATGTTACTTAAACGTTCATAATATCCATTAAAACATTGCAAGAATACTATCATATTGCTCTTTGGTAAGCAACTTGTGAAATTTCATAAAATCTCCACCACCACTCACAATACAAGCAACGTCGCTATACAATGGCTTATTTACAAGCTTTACAACTTCAGGATTAATTTCTATATCAATCCAAAATTGATTAATAGTAGGACTATCTAAATGTCCATTTTGAAGTATTCCTGAATAATCAAGTAAAGACAAACCAATTTTCGTTTCGTCTTTGTTATAATTTGCACACAACAATTTATAAATCGCAGGACGTTTGTTAATGTCAACTTTAAGTTGCTTTTTGCTTTCTTTGTTTGCTACATTGTTACTATAATTTGTCATATATAAATTCCTTTCCCCTTATGCCTGGGGGCGAGCATATTAACTATTTTTTATAAAACAAAAAACTCTCAGTTATTTTGTCTTGTTGCTGTTCTCCAATCTCTCTAGACTTAAGCTCATTTTCAAATAATGGTCTTAAGCCCGAAAAACTTATCTTAAGCTTGTCCAAAAAACCAAGCTTATATCCTTGCAACTCAAGGTAAAGCAAATTATAAATATCTACTTCCTTAAGCTTTTTCTTAAGATTATCATAAATAACTTTATCAATAAATTTTAAATACTTTTTTGGAACATAATCTGCAGTATTGAGAGTGTGCATCCACGTTTCAAAATGCTTATCTAAAGTAACATTTAAAAGTTCATTTTTATTAAAAATCATTTTTTTACACTCCTTGTCTGATAAAAACTGTCAGGCAGTTCGTCGTCATTTTTACGCAAATACTCAATATAACCTTGCAAACTATCTTCAGTTTGAACTGAAGATAAATAGTCAAAATCTTCGTCAAAATGACCTGCATAAAACTTTGGCTTGCAGCATGTACTTTCGTAACACTCAAATACGTTATAATTTGCTGTTACAA
>OFGE01001162.1_pt1 | contig 24648 bp, 20 predicted proteins | sample 1521681 | NCBI WGS metagenome assembly OFGE01 (sample SAMEA3504093, study PRJEB24116) | mouse gut metagenome | biome: mouse gut; feature: mouse-associated habitat; material: faeces | place: Denmark | collected 2011
TAAAGCGGGATAACCAGAGACTTAGGGAATCACTTGGGGAGTTGGAGCGGTATAAGGAAGAATATAGGGATTTAATTGATGGATTAAAAAAAACAAAAGAATGTTATTTGTCTAAATTAGAAGATTTTAACGAAATGGAAGCTGAATACAAAAAAGAATTGGAAAAAGCCATTAAGAATAGGACAAACAATATATAAAACAAAGTAGGTGGTTAAATGTTTGCAACAGATTTTTTATTTGATAGCCAACGTGCAAGCGATTTTGGATTAATGATATGTTCTTTTAATGGTGATTTTGAAACTGCTTCTGGTGGTGAAATTGAATATAACGTTGCAAAAACGCCGAATAGGGACAGGTTCACTTTTTATGGTGCGCAGCTAAACTCTGTAATTACATGGAATTTTTCCATATGTAAGAATCCATGCCAAAACCAGGATTTATATTTTAATCAATATGAAGAAAGTTCCATTGCAAAATGGTTATTAAAAATAAATGGATATGGGAAACTGCAATTTGACCAAGAAGGGTACGAGGACATTACATATAATGCATATTTTAATATGGCAGCACATCAAATCAATGGAAAGACAGTTGGATTCGATTTAACAGCAACTACAGATTGTGCATATGGGTTCACCGATACTATAAAAAAAACTGCCATAATAAATACCTCTACCCCGCTAAAAATGAATGTACACAACGACATAAATTCTTATATTTTCCCCTGTGTCAAAATAAAAAGAAAAAGTGGCACTGGGGATTTTTATATTAAAAATGGATCAGACAAACAAAATAAACAAACGGAATTCATAAATATGCAAAATGCAGCTTTTGAAATAATTATGGATTCTGATTCTGATACAATTTCAGGTCTACATGACCCAAATAAATTTAACTGGTGTTTTTTACGGCTAATAGATGGATGCAATATTATACAAACAAATTCAGAATATGATTTAGAAATTGAAATCTATTACAAAGAAGTTAGGAGGGTAATTGTGTAAACGATGAAAAAACCATATGAAATTATTAAATTAGATAGATATACGGGGAAAATACAGCAGCCCACTCTCCTACTTATGAAACGATCCGGAGAAATAATCGGTAAAATCAGTAATTATCGTAATTGGAATATTTCACTCGTTGGAAACGGAATAGATGAAATAAATTTTGAAGTACACAAATCTTACAATGGAAAACAATGTGTATTATGGGATGATTTGATAGATTTAAAAATTGTAGAAGTAGATAAGTTTGGAAGATTTGAAATATCTGTTGATTATACAGATAATACGGAAACAGTCAAATCAGTGCATGGAATATCACTTGAGGCAGAGCTTGCACAGGTTCCTTTGTATGGCTTCCATGTAAATGATGATGATGCAATGTCAAATGAGATTACAGAATTTAATCAATTTGATTTTGATAATAAGAAATTTATACCAACTGTATTTTATAATCCGAATGACCCGAAGCACTCATTATTGCATCGTGTTTTAGCAGATAAAGCCCCACATTGGAGTATTGGGGATGTCACCCCGTATATTGCGTTAAATGAAAATAGCAATCCTGAAGAAGTTTCTTCTTTCCAGAGGACGTATACTGTTGATGGGGATTCCATTTATGATTTCCTCACTGGCACTGTTGCCAAAGAAAGCAATGTTATTTTTATTTTTGATACACTTCATAGGATTATCAATTGCTATAGTTTATGCAATTGCATTGAGCAAGAGACAGGCAATATAAAGTCTGCTTCCATAGGTGAAGATACTATGGTGTGCGTATCAAAAACAAAATTGGCAAATGAGTTTACAATATCTTCTAATAAAGACAATGTGAAAAACTGTTTCCGTGTTGAAGGCGGGGATGACAATATCACAGATATGGTTCGCGCTGTAAATATGAATGGATCGAATTATATAAATATATTCTCTAACCTTCAATATGATGATATGTCAGATGATTTATCACGCAAACTCAAACAATACCAATCTGATTTTTCAGAACAAGAACCATCCTATATTGGAGAGAATGGGATCTATCCAAGGCTGTGTAAAAAATATGAAGAATTATCCTATTACAAATCAGGGATGATGCCTGATGTAGAAATAAAGGAAACTACTGCCGAAGAGCAATACAATAAAATATTAAGCCAGTTAGATAATGAAAGCCCAAACCATATAGCGGTTGGCGTATCCTCTGTGAATAATTATAATGACAATTTATTTATTGGCATCACGAATAATATAGAAGCCTTATCCCAGATCCTTATTGATTACAGATATAAGGTATCTATTATTGAAAACTCAGCAAGTTATGATAGCAGAAAAAAACAGTGGAAAGGGAATTTACAAGTAAAACGCACTATTGACGAAACAGATTGTTTCCCAAAAACGCCAGATGATATTAACAAACGGATTACGGTTGATGTCAACGATGATACATTATTATTTGCAAAACAAAAAATAGAAAAAGCATTATCGAAAGGATCTATGCTAGATATAGATTTCGATATAGCGGAAATGGATAACGATACTGAATTATATGATTATTTTAACCAATATTCGTTAAACCGCCTGAAATCATTCAATGATGGATATAATTCCTGCATAAGCATCCTTACTACATTAGGGTTGGCCACTACAGGTATAGAATCTGATCATCCTGTCAGGTTTGAGATTTATGATAAATACAAACATATCCTTGACATTGTTGAGGATATTTATAAAAACAGGCAAGCACAGGTAGAAAAAATTAATGGTGAAATAGTATCTATCAAAAAAGAACAGGAAGATTTCCAAAAAAAATGGAATTTTAAAGAATACCTTGGTGAACAGCTATACAAGGAATACTGCTCATACCGTAGGGAAGATACTTATAAAAATGATAATTACGTCTCTGATGGGAAATCTACAGCAGAATGTCTTAAAATCACAAAAGAACTAATAGAAGCCGCTACAGAGGAAGCAAAAAAAGCATGTGTATTACAGCGCACTCTTTCTACTTCTATGAACAACTTATTTGCCCTCCCTGAATTTGAACCTCTATACGAAAAATTCTCACTATTTAATTATATACGTGTCCGTACAGACGATGAAATACTAAAACTCAGAATAATTGGAATCCAATTTGATGGTGATACATTTGATAAAATACAAGTTACATTTTCTGAACAAATTGAATCAATTGATGGAAAAACGGATGATACGGCTAGTATTATAAAACAGGCGCAGAGTATGTCCGGAAGCTATCCATCTACTGCCTTACAAGCAAAAAAAGGAGCTGATGCCAAAAATATTGTCTCTGATATATATAATATTGGATTAAACGCTGCAAAAGCAATGATTACCAATAGTGACAATAATGAAGTTACAATTACGCAATCAGGAATTATTTGCAAACGTATGGATGATGAAGGATTCTATGGAGAAAAACAGATACGCATAACTGGAAACATGTTTGTATTTACTCGTAACAACTGGCAATCAGTGGAACTTGCTGTTGGAGAAACAACTTTTATCGATCCAGAAAATCCAAATGAACAAAAACAAGCATATGGAATTATTGCAGAAAATATTGTTGGAAAATTGATGGTAACAGAACGGATGTATATTGGAAATAAAGATGGATCTGTTTTGATTACAGGAAATGGTATTGTTATAAAAAGGGGCACCATCTCATGGGGAAATGATGAATACGGTGTAAATGCTCCCAAAATAAGCGACATTGATGGATTAAATGAATTTAAAAATAAAGTAAATGCTGCACTTACTGGATCTGCAACTACTGAAATTGGCTCAAACTATATTATATCTCCAAAAATAGGTGGCGGATATTTATTTATCAAGGATAAGAGGACAACAAATAATACAAAAATTAGTGTGGAAATAAATCCGAATGGAACAAATTTTTCCGGCCATAATGCAAATTATGTATTTAATATTACTAAAGACGGAAATATCATTATGGGTGTTAGTAATAACGGGGATGGATATTTTAATGGAGAAATAGAAGCAAATAAAGGACACATAGGAGGCGTTAATGGATGGAACATTGAAAGAGGTAAAATATCATCTTCCAGCAATAGTAAAATAGAACTAAATTCTAATAATGGTAAAATATCTGCAAGCTACACGTATCATAATGAAAACTCAGAAAGAATAGCTGAAATATCAAAAGGCTCATTTTTATTGCATTATGACAATAATGAAATGGGAAGGATCCACTCTGCTTTATGGGCAAATACACAGAATAAGGGTATGGCAATTTATTGTAAACCAGAAAGCAAATTTTTAGTAATAGGTCATGATAATATTTTAGGAGATGGTTCATATACCCCAGATATTGTAATTAATAACGGGCTTAATTATAATGGAAAAGCTGTGCCCGTGCAAATATTATCAGACTCATATATACAAAATAAATTGTATTTTAATGATACCTGTCATCTATCAGGTAGTACTTCTGGAATGTATTGTAATGAGATGTTTGGCATTAATGGAGTACCAACTTTAGGATTTGCACTGACAGTAAACGGAACAGGGTTAATTAAAGGGGATCTGCGATGCACTGCACAAACTGGTGTAAATATGGTACACGCATATGTTCAAAATTCCACACATATAGGTGCTTTAGCTGTAAATGAAAATCAATTTGGGCTTTGGGATGTAACGCATAACAGATGGTTAATAAAAATAGAGGATGATGGTCAAGTAAAACTGCACAAATCTGCTTTTGATACAGGTTCCGACAAACGTTTAAAATCAAATATAAAAAATACTAATGTAGATAATGCTTTATATCAAATTTTATCTATCAACCATAAAGAATTTACATTTAAGAAAACGGGTAAATACAAAGATATTGGGTATATAGCACAAGAACTAGAAAAAATAAATCCACAAATGATTATTGCACCAGATAATGAAGGCGATTTTTATTATGTGGATTCATTTTATTTAGAAGCAATAATTACTAAAGCAATACAAGAATTTCATAAGGAATATTCTGATACGATAGAAGATTTAAATATTCGCATAAAAGAACTAGAAAACAAAATATTTTAAAAGGAGAAATTATAAAATGGAAAAACCAGTTACAATACAAATTGATGAATTAAAAAAAGATCTTGTAGAAATTTTCAATAGTTCAAATCTACCAGTTTTTATACTTGAATTTATATTAAAAGATATTTATACGGAAATACATTCGGTATGTCAATTGCAGCTTGAAAAAGATACGAAAGCTTATAACGAATCATTAAAGAATGATATTGACAAAAAAGAAACTGATGAATAAATGTCAGTTTCTTTTTTTATGTTGAGGAGGTAAAGCATGGATGCTATCAAAAGAAAAATTGATATTGACCTATACTCTCCTACTTCTTATGAAGTATTAAAAGCGCAACAAGGAGATAATCTATCCAGAATTATTGAATTCGTTTTATATGATCAAGGAGAACCCTATCAAATTCCATCTGACGTATTTATAAGGATGGAAGGATCTAGGGGCGACAATTCTACATTCATTAAAGATAATTGCACAATATCAAATAACGTCATTTCTACAGTATTAGATAATGATATCTTATTTGCACATGGAACCGTAGAAGCAAAAATTGTTCTGTATAATATATCAGACGATACAATTTTATCAACAATACCATTTAAAATACATGTCCAAAAACATCCATGTGATAAAACAAAAATAGAAAAAGATAAGCATTCGCTTATTGATTACCTTATATTAAGTTTTGAAAAAATAAAAGGGTTATTTGAAAATCATATGTCTGACAAAATATTACACCTGTCAAAGGTAGAACATGATAGATTTAATCAATTAAAAAATGAAATATTTGTTGCATATAATGAGAACACTCCAGATTATTTGGAGGTAGGTGATTATTATTTAAAAGAATACAAATAAATGGAGGTGCTTTAATGTCTTACTGGGTACACGAATGTGGAAACCAAAATAATTCCTTGTGGAGATATTTCCAATGCGATTATCTTTCTGATATAAAGAAACTTCCTACAGCAACTAAGGAAGGGATCTCCCAGATAAACGATACAGTTAGTAAAAACAAATGCAGCCCAGGATCAAAATGCCTATGTCAAGAGGATGGTTCTTTATGGTTTTTGGGAAAGGATACTGATAGATGGATAAAGCTTAATTTAAATATATCATCTGGCTCTTCTGGTACAACTACTAACCCTTCCGGGAATATTGAATCTATTCCACTCTCTTATATTGAATCATTATTTCCTACGAATTCAATTCATCAAAAACAATAGTAATTATTATATATAATTTCGGTAATATGTCAATTTATTAATTAAGGAGGTCACTGAAATATGGAGGATATAACTAAAAGTATACAGTATCTAGATATAGAAGGTCTTTCTTTTTATGATTCCCTCATAAAAGCAAAAATAGCAACTGATATTGTTGAAAATCATTATGATGACACAGAATTAAAAGCAAAAGTTACAAATAATGAAAATGCAATTATTATTTTAAATGGTGAAGGTGAAGGAAGTGTAAAGAAACAGGTAGATGATGCTGTCGCAAGAATTATTTCTGAAGCTCCAGAAACATATGACACATTAAAAGAGATCAGCGACTGGATTAGTTCACATGCAGATGATGCTTCTACAATGAATTCCCAAATCAATACAAATAAAGCTGATATTTTAACACTAAAAGCTTTAATCGGTACACTTCCAGATGGAGCAGCTTCCACTACAATTGTTGCATACATTACAGAAGCAATCGGAGCATCTGAAATTGATTTAACAAGCGCAATTGCCACCGCAAAGTCTGAAGCAGTTTCAGAAGCAACAACAATAGCAAATAAAGCTTTAGTAGATGCCAAGACCTATGCAGATAAAGCTACAAAAGAACTATCTGATGGACAGGTAGCAACTAATAAGGCAAATATTGAAGATTTGCAGACAAGATTAGATGGATTTGATTTCAATACATATACACCAATTACTAAAGAAGAGATTAGAAGGTTATTTAGTTCTGATTCTGAATAAAATTATTAATATGTGGCTTGTAATTGATTTAACATGCTACATTTTAGGAGAGTGTGATGACAAATAATTTTTTAGATCTAATAGGCTTGTCAACGTTTTTAAATGAATTAAAATCCTTGTTCGCAACCAAAAATGAACTTGGAAATATACAGGCAGATTGGAATAATACAGACATAAATTCTAGTTCATTTATCAAAAACAAACCAACATCAATGCCAGCAAGTGATGTAAGCCCCTGGGCTAAGGCAAGTAAAAAACCATCCTATACAGCATCAGAAATTGAAGCAGATCCAAAAGGTTCTGCTTCAAATGCGTTATCATCTGCAAAAATATATACAGATGAGAAAATATCAGGATTAATAAATGGTGCACCAGAAACACTCAATACATTAAAAGAAGTTGCAGATGCCATTGAAGAAAATGAAACAATTGTAGAAGCATTAAATTCTGCAATTGGTACAAAAGCAAACACAATTGATTTAACATCGCATACTAATAATTTAACGGCGCATGTCACATCATCAGAACGTACAAAATGGAATTCAGCTAAAAATCATGCAGATTCAATGCATGCACCAAGCAATGCAGAAAAAAACACAATCGTATCTATTAAAAAAAATGGAACCATTATAACGCCAGATTCTTCAAGATCTGTTGATATTGAAATTCCGGATGATTATATTACATCTGGCTCTCAAACTACGACTTCTTCTGTAGATGGCGGTTATAACATTTATACTTTTACAAAAAGTGATGGTACAGAATCTACATTTACTGTAAAAAACGGGACTAAAGGTGCAACTGGATCTACGGGGGCTACAGGAATTAGGGGTTCAATGATATATTGGGGAACATCTATTACTGGAACTTCCACTGCAGCTACTATATTTAGTAGTTCTGGCGTTAGTTCAGCACTTGTTAATGATTTGTATATTAATACAAATACTTGGAATGTATATCAATGTTCTACTGCTGGTAATGGCTCTACTGCAAAATGGGTATATAAAGGTAACATTAAAGGTTCTACTGGTGCACAAGGAAGTGCAGGTGTATCGGCAGGATTTGGCACACCAACAGCAACTATAGACGAAAATATAGGAACACCTAGTGTTACTGTTACTACAAGCGGAAGTAATACAGCTAAAATATTTAATTTCGTATTTAAAAATCTCAAAGGTGAGAAAGGAGACAAAGGCGCAACTGGAGCGTCTGGAACTAGAGGAAGCCGTTGGTATACAGGCACTACAATTACAGGCACATCTATTACAGATACAGTATTCTCAAGTAGTGGAATATCAAATGCGCTTGAAAATGATATGTACCTAAATACATCTACAAGCAATGTATATAAATGTACAAATGCAGGTACAGCTAATGTAGCAAAATGGGTTTATGTAGGAAATATTAAAGGTGCACCAGGTACTAATGCTACAACAACAGAAATTGCATCTTCAACAAAAAACGGATTAATGTCGTATAGAGATTTTACAAAATTAAGAAAAGTAACTGAAACAGAAATGGGGTATCTATCTGGAACCACATCTTCTGTCCAAAAACAAATAAATGAAATTGCGAATGAAGTTTTATCAGCAAGCGAACCTATAAACCAAAAAAATGGTGATTACTGGATAATAGAATATTAAATTTAAAAGCACCCTTTCTGGGTGCTTTTCATTTACAAATTTTAAAGGAGTGATGAAATGAGTATTTTATCTGGATTTAAAAAAGTGATAAGGTATATTAAAACATCAGCTGGATACTCAAAACTTTCGCAATGGACATCATCTCAGACAGTTGAGATGGATGATGGTTCTAACCTGGAAAACAAGATTACTGATATAAATACATATATTAACAACAAAGCTAATATATCAAGCCCTACATTTACCGGAATACCAAAAGCCCCTACTGCATCAAACGGAACAAATAACACGCAGATTGCAACAACTGCATTTGCAAATAACGCAGTGTCGAACCACAATTCCTCATCTGTTGCACATAGCGATATACGTTCGTTAATTACAGGACTTGAAAACGCAATTCCAGAAGCAAGTACAACGCCCTCTAAAGCACCTGGTACAGCAAGCGCAGGTGTTTCGCAGGAGTATTCAAGGGGCGACCATGTACACCCTGCACAAACCTCGGTATCCGGGAACGCAGGGACAGCAACAAAATTATCTAATGCCAGGAATATAAACGGGGTGCTGTTTGATGGGTCTTCCAGCAGGGTAAATTATGGTGTGTGTTCCACATCATCCGCAACAGTAGCAAAAACTGTTTCTTGTTCAGGGTTTTCCCTTATTACTGGAGCAGAAATTACAGTTAAATTTACCATTACAAATACAGCATCTAACCCTACGTTAAATGTAAATGGGACAGGGGCAAAACCAATTTATTATAGGGGGTCAGCTATCACGCCATCTTACCTATCTTCAAATAGGACATATACTTTCCGGTATAATGGTGCACAATATGATTTTGTCGGCGATATTGATACCAATACAAGATACGGCGTAGTTTCTACATCATCCGATGGGCTGTGCCCCAAACGGACAGGCACAACTACAAAATTTTTACGTGATGATGGGGCTTGGGCAGAGCTGCCATCTTTTACCCCTTCCCCTTCTGATTTTGTGGTATATCCAGTGTATTTCAACAATACAGGAAGCGAAAGGATTTATTATGGGTTCGCCTATATGCTCGCCGACGTTGGGTCTGGATGGGGTCAGTTTACAGCAATAGTCACAGGGTGTGGTAATTATGGGTATAACCGTATGGGCACTTACCTTGTAAGCTGTTCTACGCGCGGGGGCGTTTCAATGAGGGTGACAGAACTGGAAGCTGGTATTGGCGGCTACGAATTTGGGTACTGGCCTGTAAGTGACGAGAATGGAAGTACTATTGTTTTCGGAATGCATACAGCCCCATATAACTATCCGTTTTATGTAATAGAACTGACAATAGGGTACAGGCAGGCCATAGTGCACAGGGAGGGGGCGGCTCCATCAGGCTGGACTCCGGTTGATATTGTTAGATTTGTAAATGGGGTGAAAGGGGACAAGGAAACAGCATACAGGGATGGTTTAGTAAATTTGACAGCGGAAAATATAGGTGCATTCAAGGTATACGCTAATGATATGAATATAACAGAAGGTGTATGGAATGATTTTAAAGGGGAAGTAAAAGTAAATAAAATTATTGATGCGAGCGACCCTTTTATATCAATAGTTAGGCCTAGAGGTGGATTAAATATCCCGTTCCTTCCAGATTATTCCCCTGCTATTGCTTTTGGCCTTGGGGATGTACATGCCATTTTGTGTGCTAGTTTTGGAGACTCGCAAAAGGCATATATTGCCGCAGGTAGTTCAAATAAAATAAACTGGTATAAACAATTGGCCTTTACAGACTCTAATGTTGCATCTTCCACAAAATTACAAACAGCAAGAAAAATTAATGGTTCTTTGTTTGATGGGACAGAAGACATAAACATACAGGAATATTACAACTTTTCATTTCCTTCAAATTATGGCGAAGAAAGATACCGTGGTTTTTGTTCCTTATATAATACTGCAACTGTACAGGCAAACCCATCAGAATTGACACTTCTGGTTTCTGGGGTCGGAAGTTATGAAACTGGGGATAAAAAATCTGGGGTATATCTAATCCAGTGCAGAACCATGCATGGTTTAGCTATGGATGTTATAGAAATCTTCCCATCAGGAAATGCTGGCGGTATTGAATTTGGATATTGGACAGATGGGGATAAAATTATTTTTGGCGTACATCATGGTACATGGAACTACAGAATAAATGTTTTGAAAATACAGCAGACATATGGGCATATATGGGAAATCGATGTTGCTAATTTATACGATTCAACTACCAAACCAAGTGGATGGCATACTGTAAGTAAAAAGGGTATGGTTATGTCTGAATCTGGAATTTCGGCAATCAAGCAAATTACTCAAGCGCAATATGATGCATTGCCTAGTGCAGAAAAAATCAACAACACGATTTATTTTATTACAGATGCAAATTAAGGAGGTAAGCCGTTATGGGAAAAATAATGTTTAATGGTATAGCTTATGGATCAGGAGGCGGTGGAAGTGGCGGAAATGTTACTCCCGAAAGCATCGGCGCGTTGCCTGTAGATGGGGAAGCGAAGTCTGCAATAAAGGCAAAGCAGGATGGAAACGGGAATATAATTGCAGATACATATGCAAAAAAAACGAAAGTTTTGTTTGAAGGCGCATTTACTGTTGACGGTACTGGAAAGACGTTTTATGTTGATACTGCTGGGAGAATCGACGGGTACGCGACAGACTGTATGGGCAATAGTTTACAGTCGAGTGCATATATCCTTCGTGTTACAGGATTTATATTCCGCCCAGACAAAGGGGAAAAATTTGTTCCGTTTACAATGGATATTGCGGCGGGGGTTGTGGGTACAAATGAAACGTACGTAAGCAAGCATTACATAAAAGTAGACGGGGAGCGCTTAGAAGCGTATATTTTGGCAGAAATGATTCCCGGGTATAATCCATCCGTAAAAATAAGCGGTGCAAAAATATGGTGTACAATAAACAAGATAGAACAGATTATATAGCGGGAGGGAAAAGCATGATCCAATTATATACAGACATATTAACTGGCAGGATTACTGGATATAACTTAATTGAGCCAAAACATATAGAAAAAGACATGGTTTTCATAGATGAAAGCGAACTTCCAAAACTGAGCCAATTCCCACAAAAGAACCTCTATTATGTCAATGGTGAAATAACAGAAGAACCAGAAATGATGGAAGATGAATTCCCGTCAATGGAAATGGAAATTTGTGCGGAATTGGCTGGCGCGTCGGAAAAAGTTTCAAAAGAAAGTAAAATACTCGTCGACAATATTATTGCAGGAATGTGCATACAGGAAGCCGCTTCCATAGCGCAGTCAAACAGGGAAGAGATGAAAGCAGCGGAAGAAAAGATGCTCGCTTTTTACAAGAAACATGCGGAAGATACAAAGAAAAAGGCTTTAGAAATAATGGAATCGGAAGAGCGGGCAATGGAATGGGAGCACTTCCTTTCTATGGTAGCGGTGGTGCGGGATGAAAATGAATATCTGGAAGAATGGATCCGTTACCACATAGAGGAAATGGGATTCGACCACTTTTATTTATATGATAATGAATCAACTGTTCCAGCTAAGGATTATTTAACAGAAAAGCATTTTAAATATTTAGATATGATTACTTTTGTTGACTGGCCAACATCTGAAAACACTCAGCAAGATTCGCATAATCATTTTTTACATAATTATGCAAATGAAACAAAATGGATACTTCCTGCGGATCCTGATGAATATATTAAATTAAACACTACAACAAAGTCTTTGAAAGCTTTTTTGGAAGAGAACTCTGATTGCGCAGCAGTTGGATGTCCTTGGGTATGTTTCAATGCAAATGGTCATTTAGAAAAAACAGATGAACCAGATATGATTAGGTTCACTCAAGAGTGTGAATGGGAATATGGAAAGAACAAAGAAAAATACTTTGCTCAATCAAATAGAATTGATTATTTTAGAAATTATGTTCCAATTCCAAGATTTGAACTAACTACAAAAAATGACTTCACTAGCAAAGAATTAAAAGATTTTTATCAATTAAATCATTATTACACAAGATCTCTTGAAGAATGGAAAGAAAAAATTAAACGTGGAAGTTGTCTTCCATATTTTTCAAGGAAGTATTCGGAATTCTTTGAATTAAATCCTGACATGGCTGATTTATATGATGGAAATGATTTCAAACAAGAGTATTGTCCGACAAGAGAAAATGATGATATGGAATTAGATAATTAATAGTTTATAGGGTAGTTGGAATTTTATATTCTTAACTACCCTATTTTTTACGATTTATGATCTAACAATGGTTTATATAAATCAAATGCTCTTATAGCCATTTAATTATACATATAGGAGAATCATGCTTCAAATAATAAAAAAAGCTTATATGGGCATTTAAATGGATTTAAGGCAAGTTTCAATTGTGTTATTTTTCATTTATTCTATTATAGCTGGCTTTACATATAAAGGCTGTCTCCACCTATAATTTATTTGTCTCCATTTTGTCTCCATTCTTACGTTAAAATACATCAAATAATACTAAAATATAATTGAATACTTAAGAAATCAACATTTTTATTGAACCTCTCAACTCCTTGATTTTACGCCTACTTCCCCACAATCCCCGCCGTATCAATAAAATCATACGGCGTCTGCTGGTATACATAATAATTGAGCCAATTTGAATATATCGCATTCCCGTGGGCCCGCCACTGCAAATGCGGCCTTTGCGCAGGATCATCTCCAGGGTAATAATTCTTTGGCATTGCAATCTTAAGCCCCTTGCCTAAATCACGTTTGTACTCTTTATCCAACGTAAGCCTGTCATACTCTGGATGCCCGAACATAAACACCTTGCGCCCCTCGTCCGCAATTGCCAAAAACACGCCCGCTTCCTCTGACTTCGCAAGGATCGTCAAATCCCCCACTGCTTCAATATCCTCTGTACGGTTTTTGGTGTTCCTGGAATGTGGAGCCATAAAGTAATCGTCAAAACCGCGCACCAAAGGCACCTTACGGTTTTGGACACGATGGGTAAAAATCCCTGAGATTTTTTCAGGCAGGATATATTTTTTAATCCCATAGTGGTAATAAAGGCCTGCCTGCGCACCCCAGCAGACATGCATGGTAGACGTCACATGTGTTTTACTCCATTCCATAATCGTGCAAAGCTCTTCCCAGTAGTCCACCTCTTCAAATTCCATCATCTCTACTGGCGCACCTGTAACAATCAGGCCGTCAAAGCACTGATGCCTGATTTCTGGAAAAGTCTGGTAAAATTTGTTCAAATGGCTTACAGACGTATGTTTTGACTGGTGGCTGGTCACTGTCAAAAATGTAATATCCACCTGAAGAGGCGTATTGGACAGGGATCGCAAAAGCTGTAGCTCCGCTTCCTCCTTTAACGGCATCAAATTCAAAATGGCTATGCCAATCGGGCGGATGTCCTGGTGCATTGCACGCCTTTCATCCATTACAAAAATGTTTTCTTTTTCTAATATTTCTTTTGCCGGTAAATCACTCTGTGTACGGATTGGCATTGCCTGTCCCTCCCTTTATCATCTGTTGTAAGCCTTCCTCCGAAATCACCGGAACCTGCAGGCTATTTGCTTTTTCCAGTTTACTCCCGGCATTTTCCCCTGCCAGAAGATAACTTGTTTTTTTGGAAACGGATCCGGTTACTTTACCGCCATGCTGTTCAATCAGGGCCGCTGCTTCTTTCCTTCCCAACGATGGAAGCGTCCCTGTGACCACAAATGTCAAGCCCGCTAAAGGCCCTGCCCCCGTTTCAGCTTCCAGGCATTCCATATTTAAACCCGCCTGTTTTAATTCCTCCATCATATGCAAATTTCCTGGTTTTGCAAAAAACTGCCGGATACAATCTGCCGATACCTCGCCAATATCGTCCACTTCCATCAGTTCTTCTGCCGAAGCCTGCACTACTGCATCCATTGTCCGCAATTTACGCATAATTGCCCTTGCAGCGGCTTTCCCGACATTTGGTATTCCAAATCCGGTTAACAAGCGGTAGGCATCATTTCCCTTGGATTTTTCAATGGCTTCTAAAAGCTTATCCGTGTTTTTTTCTTTCCCAATAATTCCCTCTTCAATCATGGCATCCCTGTGCCTCTTTAAAGAATATATATCAGCGATTCCATTTAAATATTTCTTTCTTACTAGTTCTTCGATATAAACAGTCCCAAACCCTTTAATATCCATGGCATCCCTGCCAACAAAATTGATGATATTCCGTTCTAACTGCGCCGGGCAGTCGGCATTGGTGCATTTCATATCCGCAGTGTCTTTATCCCGCACCGTTTTTTCGCCGCAAACGGGGCAAATATCCGGAATCTTAAATTTTACCCAGTCCAATGGCCTCTTTTCCTTCTTTACTTCTTTGATTTTGGGTATAATTTCACCAGATTTGTAAACTAGGACAGTATCCCCTATCCCAATATCCAGCTCATCAATAAAGTCCTGGTTATGCAGCGTCGCCCTTGATACTGATGTACCGCATAGGCGTACCGGCTCAAATACAGCTGTCGGCGTAATACGACCGGTGCGGCCAACAGACAATTCAATCTCTTTTATTACAGACTCTTTTTCCTCCGGCGGGTATTTATAAGCCACAGCCCAGCGAGGCACCTTTGAGGTTGCGCCCAAAGCCTCCCTGTCCGACAAGCTGTTTAATTTGACAACAGCCCCATCAATATCATAAGGCAGGTTTCCGCGGTTTTCGCTGATCTCCTCAATTGCAGCCCACACCTCGTCCCCTGTTTTGCAGACCGTATAACCGTCTATGACTGGCACGCCCTGCCTTTTTAAAAATTCATACCCTTGTGTATGTGTTGCAAACGAAATCCCCCTCACCTGCTGGATATTAAAAATAAACATTGAGAGCTTCCTCTCCTTCGTCACAGCCGGATCGAGCTGGCGCAATGTCCCAGCCGCACAATTCCTGGGATTGGCAAACGCTTTTTTACCCAAAAGCTCCTGTGCCTTATTTACTGATTCAAAATCCGCGTTTTTCATGAATACTTCCCCACGGATCTCCAGGTACTCAGGCGTATCCTTTAATTTTTGCCTGACATCCTTTATAACTTTTGCATTTTCGGTCACATCTTCCCCAAAATTAATGCCGTCCCCCCTGGTTTCCGCCAGTTTTAATTCTCCATACTCATAGCGTAGCGACATCGAAAGCCCATCAATCTTATACTCGACTACAAATTCCGGATCATCCAGCTGCCCTTTCATTTCTTCTACAAAATGCAGCACCTCTTCTTTGGAAAACACGTCCTGTAAGCTTAACATTGGGACATTATGGCGGACCAAAACCCCCGCCTGCCGTTTAGCCTTGCCCCCTACCTTCTGCGTTGGGGAATCCTTTGCAGCATACTCCGGATGTTCCTGTTCTAACTGCTTTAATTCCTGCATCAGCATATCAAAATCATAATCCAAAATTTCCGGGTTATCTTCATTATAATAAAGGTTGCTGTGATATTCAATTTGCTTTTGTAGTTCGGCTATCCTCTCTTTAATGTCCATCGCTTTCCTCCTTCGGCCCACAGACGGGGTCATTTTTAGAATGTGCCGTCAATTCCAATATCTTTTTATATTCAGCTTCTGTCACATCCCGGTACGTCCCCGGCGCCAAATCACCTAATAAAATATTCATAATACGGATCCGCTTTAATTCTTCCACACGGTACCCAAAATATTCACACATCCTGCGGATCTGGCGGTTGTACCCCTGTGTTAGCACAATTCCAAATTTCCGCTTGCCCAGCTGCCTTACCGTACACTTTCTGGTGGTTACCCCCAATTCCACAAGCGGCACCCCTCCGGCCAATCCACGTAAAAACGGAGCCGTCACAGGCTTATTCACCTTCACAACATACTCCCTTTCATGCATATTGGCAGCACGCAGCAACTTATTGACAATCTCCCCCTGGTTCGTCATCAAAATCAGCCCAGAGGATTCCTTGTCAAGCCTTCCCACCGGATAAATGCGTATTGGATAATGGATAAAATCCACGATATTATCCTTTTCCCGCTTTTCTGCTGTACAGACAATCCCAACTGGCTTATGGACGGCAAGCAGCACGCGTTTTTCTTCCTTCTGGACACGCCTTCCCATAAATAAAACTTCCTGCCCAGGCAGCACACGGCTCCCTGGCCTCGCCCTTTGCCCGTCTACGGCAACATCTCCGGCCTCTATATGCGTGTCCGCTTCCCGCCTGGAACAAATGCCTGCTTCACTTAAAAATTTATTAATCCGTATTCCTTCCGGCATATTTCCTCCTTAACTATTATCATGATTTAATTGTAATTAATTAATTTTCTGTTTCCAAAATTAGCGTAACCCAAAATACGGAGCCCCGCTGCCATGTAAAACACTGGCTGCAAAAGCCTCCGTAGATATCTGTTAAAGTATCCTGGTTTTATTTTCTATACTGTAAAGGGGGGCAGCTATAAAGCTAGAGCCTTGTGATAGGGCTTCGGGGTTCTTAAATATCCCCTTTCATCCCCAGCAATGCCCGACCCTCTGCCCAACGGCCCCTTTTTGCCACCGCTCCCTACATTATAAACATTACAATAGACTCAGAGGACTCCCCTTACCGAAGCACCTCCGTCTTTATAAACCCAGTCTTATCTCCATAAGTAACCTTCGTCCACCCTTCCGCATAGCTCAAAATAACCGTAACCTGCTCTCCTGCAAACGCTGTAGCTACCTTCTCTGAGTCCTCGCTCATGGACTTGCGGACATTTACTGTATCGCTTAACGTAATCACTTCGCCTTCTGTATAGTATTTCCTGCCCCCGGCGTTCTCAGATGGCGTATCCTCTGCCGGCGTTTCTGCTGGTGCGGCAGGCTGTTCCGTAGAAAGATATTCTGATTTCACATACCCCTGCGTACCATTCGTATAATCAACCCTGCTCCAGCCATCCTTCTCTTCAAGGCGGGTCGTCTGCATCCCGATTTCAAGCTTTCCTAATACCTCTGCTTCTTCACTCGGCTGTGAACGTACATTTACATTATCAATTGCATAAACCGTCACGGCTGCTGCAAGCTCAGCCTGCCGCTTCTCTTCCTCTGCCTTCTTTGCGGCTTCCTCTTCCTGCGCTTTCTTCGCCGCTTCTTCCGCAGCAACTTTTTCTTCTTCTGCTTTCTTCGCTGCAGCCACCTGGTCATGTGCCCATACGGTCATGGCGTCTGGCACAGTTGTATCTACCATTTTCTTTAAATTCTCGTCTACAGCAAGTGCACTTTCATACTTCTGCCAAACTTCTGTTTCAAGCGCCACAACATCAGACTGCTTGTTGAACGCGCTTAAAAATTCGGCAACCTCCTCATCCACATCATTTTCTTTCATCTTGGCATTAAACTGGCCATATAACGAATCAATATATAATTTCCCGGTTTCTAAATCTGTACGCACATAAAATGTTTCTAAACCTGGGGCAACTGTTTCTACGTCCTTGAATTTGGTTTCCAGATAGACCGATACGATATAAGAGCCTTGCTCCATTCCGCTTTTGGTATAGCAGGAAATGTTCTGGTAGCCTTCCACATATTGACTGAATACGGAAATATAGCTTTTCTCCATATCCGTTAAGGGCTTGGCCAGTTTAGAAAGCTTCTTTGTATTTCCTTTTGCATATGCTTTGTAATATTTTGTGATAAGCTCATTCACCTCTGGATATGCGTCCTGCATAAAAGCTTCTTCTACCACTGATTCGGTGTCCTGGACAACCATTTCTGTTCCGTCGGCTGCGGGCGGCTGCTCTGTCGTAGTCGCTGCATTCCTGCCGCCAATCCCCTTTGTCAGTACAATGACAAGTACCACAAATAAACCTGCTACCGCAATATAACGTACATTTTTCTTGCAAAATTCAATCGCTTTTCCAAAACCGCCTTCTGTATTGTTCGTGTCTTTTATATCATTATTATTATTCGCCATGATTATTTTCCTCCTGAAATTCTAATTTGTCCTGATCATTTTCCAAAACGCATGTCCCAATACCTATTCCCAATCTCCGCCGGAATGCGGTATTTCGATGCACCGTATTATTCTTTCCAATTTTCTTCTATACTAAAAACCTGTCAAATCTATTTGTATACATCACTAATTTACCATAATAAATTGCTTCAACGTACATTTTTTAGGATAACAAACCGTAAATCAAAAGTCAACCGCAAATAGCAAAATTAAAAGAATTTAATAATTTGTTGACATTTTCGTAGAAATGTATTATTATAATCATTGTTATGCAACCGTAGTCTAACGGATAGAACACAGGACTCCGACTCCTGCAATGTGGGTTCGATTCCCGCCGGTTGCATTTCCGGAAGGTTATGGGGCTTTTGGGGTTTCCATAACCTTCTTTTTGTGCCGGTACGCAAAGTGCCGCATACTAAAAAATATAAACAGACAGGAGATGGCATTATGAGTTTTACCTATTTAATGGAACTTCCAAAACCGTCTGAAATCAAAAAGAAATACCCCCTTCCTGAAAAGCTGGCCCAATTAAAGGCCATGCGGGATCGGATGATTTCAGACGTTATTACTGGCAAAGACGGGCGCTTTCTGATTATCATCGGGCCTTGTTCCGCAGACAATGAGGACGCAGTATGCGATTATGTAAGCCGCCTGGCCCCTATTGCTGAAGAAGTAAAGGACAAGGTCATTATTATTCCGAGAATTTACACCAATAAGCCGCGTACCACAGGAGAAGGCTACAAAGGGATTGCTTCCCAGCCAGATCCGGAGAAAAAGCCGGATATGCTTGCAGGGCTTATCGCAATGCGGGAAATGCATATCCGTGCTATTGCCGAGAGCAACCTAACCTGCGCCGACGAGATGCTTTACCCGGAAAACTGGGGGTATGTCGAAGATTTGCTTTCCTATGTTGCTATTGGAGCGCGTTCCGTTGAAGACCAGCAACACCGCTTAACAGTCAGTGGCTTTGATGTAGCCTCGGGCATGAAAAACCCCACTAGCGGCGACTTTACCGTAATGCTCAATTCTGTTTATGCCGCACAGCATCCACACCACTTTGTATACCGCAGCCATGAAGTAGAAACTACCGGCAACCCGCTTACGCATGTCGTACTGCGCGGAGCAGTTTCCAAACACGGCAACTGCGTACAGAATTACCACTATGAGGACATTATGCGCCTAATTGAAAAATACGATAAAATGGATCTGCAAAACCCGGCGGCCATTATAGACGCCAACCACTCCAACTCCAATAAACAATACGCACAACAGATCCGTATTGTAAAAGAAATCATGCATAACCGCAAGATTTCCCCGGATATCCATCGTATGATAAAAGGCGTAATGATTGAAAGCTACATTGAACCAGGCAGCCAGAAAATAGGCGACGGCATTTATGGCAAATCCATCACGGATCCATGCCTGGGCTGGGAAGATTCCAAACGGCTGATTTATGATATTGCAGAAATGAATACTTAACCAAAATCAAAGGACCGGAAGCTTCTATTTGTTCCGGTCCTTTTTTAATCTATAATACGGACAATTTTCTGTAAAATAAACGGGTTGGCATAGCTTTCCGCAAATAGCCCCAGCAAAAGCAAAAGCCCTGCCAGTAAAACAGAAACCGCAAGCTTCATATGCCTTTTTTTCTGCCCCCCGGCAGTAACGTCTTTCGCCTGCCGTTTATAGTAGTAAAGCCCCGACTGCCAGATCAAGAGCACTGGGGCATAAAACAGCCAATGTGGCAAAAAAAAGCCCGCTACCAGCAAAATACCTTTGATCCCATAATTCATAATGGCGATTACGGAGAGAAAACCTACGGTAAATCCCAGATAGCACAGATAGCCATCCGCAACCAGTGTCCCGTAAATGCCTATGCTTAACGCAACAAGAAGGAGAAATCTGGGAACCCTCTCATAGAACAAAAATAAAAACAGCTCACTGCCCTGTATGTTTGCGTACATATACCGATTTATAAAATATTCGTTCATTGCCCCAAGCTCCCTGCCAAAGACAACTCCAGAAATATTTGCACAGATAACGCCGCTTAAGAATAATAAAAAAAAGAGAAAGGTTGTCTTTTTCACTTTACCTCCATCTGGTTTTTTATCATTCTAAGATATGTCCTTGCCTGTTTATTTATTCCTAATCCGGTTAGAGTATGCCAAAATGGCAGATACCGTTTTGCCATCCTGGATTTCCCCGGCGTAGATTTTTTCGCACAACTCTTCCAGATCACAGATTACAGTATCAATATATTCATCCTCGTCAAGATGCTGGCTGCCTGGCGTAAGCTCTGTTGCCAGATAAACGTCAATAAACTCATTGCAAAAAGCTACGGTAGTTTTTAAAGAAAGCAGTTTTTCTAACTTCCCACAGGTATATCCTGTTTCTTCTTCAAGCTCCCTCTTTGCACAGACTGCCGTGTCTTCTGTTACGTTATCCCTTGCCCCTGCGGGGACTTCAAGTGTAATACGGTCGATAGCATTTCGGTACTGCCTTACCATAATAATCCTGCCGTCTGGCAAAACCGGCAAAACAGCAGCTGCCCCTTTCCTGTGCTCAATATAATCCCATTGTACAATTTTACCATCCGGCATCTGCATATGATCGGCATACATGTCTACAACGACGCCTGCTTTTACCAGTTCCCGTTTTACGCGTTTTAATTTCTGTACCATAGAAGCCTCCTGTTTTTTATTTTATTATAGCTTAAAACTGTTTGCGGTGTAAAGGCTTTTGTTCCGGAGCATACTATAAATTAGATATCGCAATTACTTTTATGTGGAATGATCAGAAAATAGGTTCTTGAAAGAAGGCTGCATATCCTTTACAATAATATCCATCCAGTTAGCACGGCCCCTTTCCCTCTCTCTAAAATCATAATTCAAAACATCCTACACAAGTTAATAAAAAAAGACAGAAGGTAAATCAAATGAATAAAGCACAATCTACACAAACCCCTTTAGCAACCGAAAAAATCAGTACCCTGTTATGGAATTTCGCCGTTCCAAGCATCATCGCTATGCTGGTCAGCTCCTTATATAATATAGTAGATCAGTTTTTTATTGGCAGGAGTGTTGGGGAACTGGGCAATGCCGCGACAAATATTTCATTCCCTTTATCCATTTCCTGTGTCGCCGCCGCCCTGCTCTTTGGCATCGGCGGAGCTTCCGCATTTAACATTTCTGCCGGGAAAGGCCAGGAGGATCCCGATGAAAAAAAGAAGGCTGTCTTTTATATAGGAAATGCATCCGCCCTGCTCTTTTGCTGCGGAATTCTGCTGTTCATCCTGACACAGCTGTTTTTAAGCCCTATGCTGCAATTCTTTGGCTCTCCAGACGACGTATTGCCCTATGCCAAAATATATACCCGAATTGTATCATACGGCTTTCCCTTTTTTATACTTGCAACCGGAGGAGGGCATTTAATCCGCGCCGACGGCAGGCCAAAATATACCATGATCTGTAATCTGGCCGGTGCAGCCATCAACACCGTTTTAGACGCCCTGTTTGTATTCGTCTTCTCCTGGGGAATGGCCGGCGCGGCCCTTGCTACAGTAATCGGACAGGTAGTTTCCGGCAGCATGGCAATCTGGCTGCTTTGGCATGGAAAAACCATACAGTTAAACAGGGGGCACCTGGTTTTACGCAAGGAATATATCCTGCGTATTATTTCCCTTGGAGCCGCCCCCTGCACCAACCAGCTTGCCATGATGGTTTTACAGATTGTCATGAACCAATCGTTAAAATATTACGGCAGAATGTCTGTTTACGGGGAATCCATACCGTTAGCGTGTACTGGGATTATCACCAAAGTCAACCAGGTTTTTTTATCCTTTATTATAGGGATATCACAGGGCCTTCAGCCAATTGTCAGCTTTAATTATGGCGCCAGACAATTTAGCCGGGTAAAGGAAGCATATTACAAAGCCTGTATCTGCGGGTTTGCCATTGCTGCTGCCGCATTTTTACTGTTTCAATTTGCGCCCCGGCAGATTATTTCAATCTTTGGGGACGGGTCAGAAAAATACTATCAGTTTGCTACTAATTATTTCAGGATTTTTCTGTTCTTTACATTTATTAATTTTTCACAGAAAATTTATGGTGAATTTAGATTATCTCTTTAGAAGTTCTTATATGTCGGTATAGCCCGTATTTTCGGGCTTTCCCGGCATTTTAGATATGGGGAGAAGTTCTTATATACCCTCATAACCTCTTAGGTTTTCCCTCTCAATGGTAGTAAAAGAAGTAGTAAATCCGTCTGCGGCTATGCTGCAATCAGCCTTTCCATTTCAGCCCTTGCGGAAGCGAATGTTGCGTGTGCGTAATAGTTCAGCGTCATTGTGATATTGGAGTGTCCCATGATATACTGTAACGCTTTGGGGTTCATTCCTGCATTGGCTAAGTTGGTGCAGAACGTGTGCCGGAGCGTGTGCGGCGTCATTACCTTTGGCAAGGCTTCTTCATGGCACTTGTTATACTTCTTCACAAGCTGCTGAAACATACGGTCGTAGTTCCATGCCACTTTCGGGTTGCCGTCCCGGTTGAGGAACAGGAAACCGCTGTAACCGTCCACGACTATATCCTTTGCACCCTTGCGATTGGCAAGCACACGCTTCAATGCTTCATAGACTTTCTCGCTCATGGGGATTTGCCGGACACCGCTTTCCGTTTTGGGCTTCTCAATGTAGTAGCCCGTTTCCTTGCTCCTTAGAAGCTGGTGGTCTACTGTGATTGTTCTGCCCTCAAAGTCAAGGTCGGCGTCGGTCAGCCCGCAAAGCTCGGAAATCCGCAGCCCTGTCCCCAGCAGTATCACGATCTCGTCATAGTATTTCTCATAGACGCTATCGCTCTCCACAAAGGCCAGTAGGCTTTCTTCCTGCGCTGGCGTGAGAGGTACCTTTGGCACCGTCGTATCTTCCAGAACGGTATTAAGCTGGAAGTCAAACGGATTCTTGCGTATGCAATCGTCCTGTATCGCCGTATAAAAGGCTGCTTTCAGAGAACGCTTGTCGTTGCTGATTGTGCGGTAGGCTATGCCCCGATCTCTCATGCGTAAGGCCCATTCTTTCGCGTCGGACATTTTCACGCTCTCAATCGGACACGCGCCCAGCGGGTCGCTCTCCAATAGCTTCATCAGCCGTTCCCGGCTCTTTACGGTGTTGTGCCGCACATTCCCCCGGTGGCGGTTCTGCTTCGCGTAGAGCTGGCAGACAGTCATTTTTTTGCCGATAGGGTCTATCCCGTCGTCAAGGTCTTTCTGGATTTCCTTTTCCTTTTCCCGTAGGGATATGTCCTCCCGTTTTCCGGCTGGGGTCTTGTCCGTAGACACTAACTTCCATGCGTAGACGAATTGCGGTTTTCCAAAGGTATCAACGTATTTGTAAGCATATCGCCCGTCTTTCCTCTGGCTCTCTCCTGAACGCAAAATGCGGTTTTTGCTGTCCCGTCTTTTCTCTGACATAATGCGCTGCTCCTTTCCAAAGACGGAAAGAGCCTTGATATGCTACATTTATTATAGCATATTCAAGGCTCTTTTGCACGGTCTTTTTTCTTAAATCACGTCCAGCGTGTCGATGATTTTTTCAAACTGCTTCCGCTTGATCTGAATACGGTTGCCGTTCATAATCACCCAGCCAGAAGCGGGATTTTCCTCTGCCAGCTTGCGCAGCTTGTTTTCCCCGATACGAAAATATTTTGACGCTTCTTCAATGGTAAGCGTGTACTTTTCCCAAATGGGAACATCGGTATTGCACATAGATAATCCCCTTTCAAAACTGTTAAAAGGTTGGAATCGAAAAAAGGGGCTATCATCGGACGGCTGTTAGCGGCAACCTCACGGGAGTTTCACCCCTCCGACGGTCTGCCGGAGCTGTACCCATTGCCTGCGCACGCTTAAGACTTCGCAAAGCGAAGTCTCACGCTCAGGACTGTGGCTATACAGGAGTATCATTATGTATTCTGCGCGTCGTGGCCTACAAGCTGCTA
>OFGE01001168.1_pt1 | contig 24575 bp, 14 predicted proteins | sample 1521681 | NCBI WGS metagenome assembly OFGE01 (sample SAMEA3504093, study PRJEB24116) | mouse gut metagenome | biome: mouse gut; feature: mouse-associated habitat; material: faeces | place: Denmark | collected 2011
CCCCCCCCTGCCATTCGCTCATAAGACCACCGAGCACGTACGGCATCGGGCTGATTATGAACGCAGGGGAATGCCCGGCGAAATCCATGCACGCATTGTCGGCGGTCCATCGTGCCGGAACTTCGAACAAGTGTGGACTCAATGGTCCGGCAAGCCGGGTTCCGGACAGTTTCACGGCAATGTCACCGAGCGACACCGAAAGTCCTCTCTCCGAATAGTCCGCGCTACGTCCCGTGATGTCAATCCTGAACTCGCCGGGCAGCGAGTCGGCAGGATTGAAACGCACCCTCCCCTTGGCGCGGACATCCTTCGCTCCAGCCCGGAAACCATCACGGCCCATGGAGAAGGACGGTATTTCCGCATAAATGTCGGCAGTAATATTTTCCACATCCACATTTTTCATGTCGATTACCCGCAGACGGACATCAGCTCCGATCAACGCCCTGCCGGCAATGTCCGGAAGCAGGTTGCCGGTAAGAGAGCGCACAATAGAGAGCATCCTCGCGATGTCGGCATCGGCATCCAAAACTGCAGCTATCTGCGGCGAACGTGTCAGGCCCGACACATCGGCCCGGCCCTTTACAGAAATTCCCTCTCCGGACAAATCCATATTCTCTATCCGCAATAACGAGGCGGCAGGATTCCGCCCGTCGATATCAGCCGATGCAAGCAGGCAGATACTGTCCAGCGACAAATCAGACCCTCCCGCACTATACTTCATTTTTCCACACGGGACAGCGGCATTGACCTCTACCGAAGGCATACGGCCCGAATCAAGGCGGTACGGCTCTGAGAGCCGTACCATCGCGTACATACGCACCGCCGGCTCAAATGCCTTGACCTTGTCGGGAATAATGTCGGCAGGAAACATTCCCATAAGCCGGGCAACGTCGAATTCGCCGATGCGCAGTCCGCACGACTTCAGGAGCGGAGTTTCACCGAACGACATATCCGCAGCCAGATTCATGGGAACATTTCCCGCCACGACGCGCAAGTTTTCCGCCGAGAGAGCCAACGGAACGAAACCAAGCGCCACGCGCCCCTTGATTCCGAACGGAAAATTCGCGAAAATCACCTCCATGCCAGACCGGAACGAGGCCCGTCCCTTCACATCAATTGAATATTGGTCTGTACCCCTGCCTCGCAGGGCAAGCCGATCAAATGACGCGTTGAAATCCTCATCCCGCGGAACACTATGGTACGCAATCCGGGGCTTTCCCCGGAACACCACGCTGTCAACCACAATGCGGGGAATGTTTCGCTTTTCAGAAAAAGTCCCGATTCTGTAATTGGCGAGTGAGTCGGACACCTCTACCAGATTAACGAAGGGCGAAAGTGCCGAGACTCCCGTAAGACAGATCTCCTCGTTGTCGAATATGTCACGGATGTCGATTCCGGCAGAAACATCCGCAGCCGACAATATCAGATCAGGATCAGCCGGAAGCCTTTTCCTCTGCTCCGGAGACATATCCCTGAGATTCCTGCCTGCAATGCTGATGGAATCCATAGTTATCACAAAATCGGGGAAGGTGGACCATATCGTATAGTCCGCATTGCAGCAACGGATATCGAGTGACATCGACTCGGAAGCCCTCCGGTTCACCATTTCGGTGAACCTTTCGGGAGTAAGCCACAGCGTGGCTGCCCAGAGAATGAGCACCGGAACAATCGACAGGGCAATAAGGGTCCACAGCAGGATATACAGTGTTTTAACAAGTCTGGACATAGTTTTCGTAACCTTGCAGTCACTCCTGTGACCCGTCCGGCCTGCAATACGGATTTGTGTGTGTGGAGGAGGGGACGGGATATGGAAACGGACTGATTTTGCATTATAAACAAAATCAGTCCGCTTTAAGTTTGTCCCCCCCGTTTACGGTTCCGTCACTTTGCCGATTTGCGACGTCTGGGAGTTTTCGGGGCCGCGTCCTGGGCCTCCATTATCTCCTTTACCCGGTCAGCCGTAAGAGAGGCAGGATCGGTACCCTTGGGTATCTTGTAGTTCACCGATTTGCGCTGGCCCTCCTTGTGCAGCGCGATGTATGGTCCGAAGCGGCCGTTGAGCACCTCAACGCCGGGAAGTTCGTCGAATGCCTTTATCAGGCGGTTCGCCTCCTTGCTGCGCTTCTCTTCAATAAGGGCTACGGCTTCGTCGAGGGTGATGGTCTGCGGAGCCAGCGTACCGGGAATAGAAACAAACACCTTGTCATGAAGCACGTAGGGTCCGAAGCGGCCTATGGCAGCAGTAACAGGTTTTCCCTCGAACTCACCCACGGTGCGGGGCAACTCGAACAGTTTCAGCGCCTCCTCAAGAGTTATGGAGGCAAGGCTCTGGCCCTCGGCAAGACTCGCGAACTGAGGTTTTTCCTCGTCGGAGGCCTCCCCTATCTGCACCACCGGACCGAACCGTCCGATCTTTACCGACACGCGGCGTCCCGATGCAGGATCGGTGCCGAGCACACGTTCTCCCACCTTATGGTCGAGACGCATGGAATCGGCCTTCTCGATATGCGGATGGAACGACTTGTAGAAATCCTCCATTTCATTACGCCAGGGAAGTTTCCCTTCGGAGATCTCATCGAATTTCTCTTCCACGCGTGCGGTGAAGTTATAGTCGAGGATAGCCGGGAAATACTCGGTAAGGAAGTCGTTGACCACCATACCGGTGTCGGTCGGCACAAGACGACCGCGGTCGGAGCCAGTGTTTTCACTGAGAGTTTCAGCCTCTATCTCGCCGGCGGTGAGTGTGAGACGTCTGAAATCGCGCGGAGTGCCGTCACGGCCACCATGCTCGATGTATCCCCGGGCCTGGATGGTCGATATTGTCGGAGCGTATGTGGACGGGCGGCCTATGCCGAGGTCTTCCATCTTCTTCACAAGCGAGGCCTCTGTATAGCGCGCCGGCGCCTGGGAGAATCGTTCGGTAGCGGTGATGGAATCGCGACGCAGTTCCATTCCCGGAGTCATGGCCGGAAGCAATCCGCCCCCTTTGCCGTCCTCTTCCTCTTCATCCCACACGGTATACGCCTTCATAAAGCCATCGAACTTTACGGTCTCTCCCTCGGTATGGAATTTCTCGGCTCCAGCCTGATTACCACCGGGGTTCTCAGATTCCGCTCCAGCAGGTACGCGTTCGATGTCGACTCCGGTCTTCTCAAGCAGCGCATCACTCATCTGCGAAGCGACGGCGCGGCTCCATATCAGGCGGTAGAGCTTTTTCTCGCGGTCGGTACCCTCTATATTGCGGTTGCCGACGTAGGTGGGACGTATGGCCTCATGAGCCTCCTGGGCGCCTTTGGAGCTGGTGTGGTAGCGGCGTGTACGCGAGTATTCCTTGCCGTAGTCGTCTATGACAGCACGGGCTATCTCGGAAAGGGCTGTCTCGGAGAGATTGGTGGAGTCGGTACGCATGTATGTGATCTGTCCCGCCTCGTAAAGCTTCTGCGCCACGCTCATGGTGGTGTTGACCGAGAAGCCGAGCCGTTTGCCGGCCTCCTGCTGGAGAGTTGAGGTGGTGAAGGGTGGCTGCGGTTTGCGGGTGACGGGGCGGACGGAAATATCGGAGACCCGGAAATATGAATCGCGGCATTCCTTAAGGAATTCAATAGCCTTCTCCTCGGAGACAAAGCGCGTGGGGCACTCCGCCTTCAATTTTTTGCCGTCAGGAGTTATGAATACAGCGGTGACGCGGAAATAAGGAACAGGCACGAAACCCTTGACTTCCTTTTCCCTCTCGCAGATGAGCCTTACGGCTACGCTCTGCACGCGTCCTGCCGAGAGACTCGGCTTGATTTTCTTCCATAGAACGGGACTCAGCTCGAAACCGACGATGCGGTCGAGGACGCGGCGCGCCTGCTGGGCATTGACACGGTCGAGGTCAATGCCGCGCGGGTTGGCGATGGCGGCGAGAATGGCAGGCTTGGTAATCTCATGGAAAACGATGCGCCGCGTACGGACAGGATCGAGCCCGAGCACTTCGGCCAAGTGCCAGGCGATGGCCTCTCCCTCGCGGTCCTCATCGGAAGCGAGCCACACCATCCCGGCCTCGCCAGCAGCCGCCTTCAGTTTTTTTACCAGTTCCTTCTTGTCGGCAGGAATCTCATATATAGGAGTGAAGTCGCCATCGACATCAACACTTATGCCACGCTTCTTGAGGTCGCGTATGTGACCGAAGCTCGACATCACCTTGTAATCCGGGCCTAAAAATTTTTCAATGGTCTTGGCCTTTGCCGGAGACTCTACTATTACGAGATTCTTCATATTCTATGGTGGAAGTTCGTTGAAAAGAGGAGGTAAAAAACCTGCAAAAATATAAAAAAAAACAACCGACGCCAAAATAAGGATTAAAAATAGCGCGAAAAAAATAAATTCAGCAGGTTTTCAGCAGGAGCCGTCGGAGCGGACGGACTCGCCCCGGTATGGCTCCACATGAACGGTCACTATCGGGGTTCCTTTGATGTAGAGGTCCCGGACTTTGTCCTCGACTTCGGTGGCTATGTTGTGGGCCTCCTCCACGGTGATGCCGGGATCGACTTTGATGTGCATGTCGACTATCACGTCGGCGCCGCTGCGGCGTGTGCGGAGATGGTGGAACGCTTTCACGCCGGAGGTGGAGGCGATTGCTTCCGAGATACTGCGCAGTTCGTGCTCGGGAAGCGAAATCTCGAGGAGTTCGTGCAATGCCGGGACGGCCATCTTTACCGATACCGCAATTATGAAAATGGAGACTATGATCTCGGCGGCGGGGTCGCATATTCCGCCGGCTTTGCCGAGAAACATGGTGCCGGCCACACCTGCCAGTGTGGCTATCGACGAGAAGGAGTCGCTGCGGTGGTGCCAGGCGTTGGCGACCACCACCTCCGAATTGATCCGTCTGCCGACGCGGCGCGTGTACCGGTACAGCCATTCTTTCACTACTATCGAGGCGACGCATATTATCAAGGCCCATACGCCGGGACGCGGTATCTCCTCTCCGCGGGCGAAGTCGATGACTTTCCCAACACCGTCCCAGAGAATCCCGAGAGCCACCGCAAAAAGCACCAGCGAGAGCAGGATCGTGGCCAGTGTCTCATATTTGCCGTGACCGTACACATGTTTGCGGTCCGGCTTTTTTCTGGCGATTCCGACCATGGCGAGAACTATCACGTCGCTCACAAAATCGGAAAAGGAATGTATGCCGTCGGCAATCAGCGCGCTGCTGGACGCAAACACACCCGCCACAATCTTGGCAGCGCCCAGAGCGGCGTTACACCAGAAGCCCACCCACGTGACATGCCGGGCCTCTTTCACGCATTCCTGCGGTGTCAGTTCCTTTGTCATACCATTTTTTAAGAACCATAAGTTGCAAATTTAGCGAAAATACCCGGAATCAAGTCTGTGACAGGCGATAAGAATCGACACCCTGCTCGGATTCTTCCACGCACTCCCCTATCAGATTGACGAAAGTACCGCACCGCCGCCCCCAAGACCGACGAAACCTACGGGTCAGAAATGTGAGGAACCGTCGAAGCAGTGGGTGCAGAGCTTGCACTTGGGCAGCCCGATGGTCTTCACAAGCCGTTCAAGCGTGTTGAATCGCAGCGAGGTGAGTCCGAACTGTTCGCGGATCTTCTCTACCATCGCCTTGTACTCGGGTGAATCCGTAGTGGCGTATTTATCGAGATTCTTGTCGGAATCTCCCTCAAGGTCCTTGATTATGCGGCGCGTGATCAGCTCCAGATCGCTCTTCGAAGCACTGAAGTTAACAAACGGACAGCCGTAGATCAGCGGCGGACAGGCGATGCGGATATGTACCTCCTTCGCTCCGTAATCATAAAGGACCTGAACGTTGTCGCGCAACTGTGTGCCGCGCACTATCGAGTCATCGCACAGCAACGGGCGCGCCCCTTTGAGAAGCTCGCGGTTAGGAATCAGCTTCATCTTGGCCACAAGCGAACGTAGTTCCTGACGCGGGGGTGTGAAGCTGCGGGGCCATGTGGGTGTGTACTTCGAGATGGCGCGACGGTATGGAATTCCTTTTCCCTCGGCATAACCTATAGCCATGCCTATGCCCGAATCGGGTATACCGCATGAATAATCCACCTCTGTGTCATCCGACAGCCCCATGTCGTAACCCATCCGGTTACGCATCTCCTCCACATTCCTGCCCTCGTAGCAGGAGGTTGGGAATCCGTAATAAACCCACAGAAAGGAGCATATCTGCATCTCCTCGCCTGCGGGCCGCAGCACCTCCACGCCCTCGGGACGTATCCGCACGATCTCACCCGGACCAAGGTACCGGTCGATCTCGTAATCAAGATTGGGAAATGCGCTCGACTCGCTTGCGGCCGCGTATGCATCCTCCTTGCGCCCTATCACGATGGGAGTCCTTCCGAGCCGGTCGCGCGCCGCTATCAGGCCGTCATCGGTGAGAATCAGCATCGAGCAGGAACCCTTCACCTTGCGGTAGACATTCTCGATGCCCTCCGTGAAATCCTTACCCTGCGTGATGAGAAGAGCTATAAGCTCCGTCTGATTGGTGGTGCCGCTGCTGAGTTCGGCAAAATGCATGTTGCAGTCCAGAAGCTCACGCTCGAGTTCGTCGATATTGCAGATTTTCGCAACAGTCACAATCGCGAAACGCCCCAGATGGCTGTTGATTATGATCGGCTGGGCGTCGGTGTCGCTGATTATGCCTATGCCGGAGCGACCGGTGAACTTATCCAGATCTCCCTCGAACTTGGTGCGGAAATAAGAGCTTTCCAGATTATGGATCGAGCGGCGGAACTGATTAGCCTCCGAATCGTACGTGGCCATACCGCCTCGGCGCGTACCCAAGTGAGAATGATAGTCGGTACCATAAAACAAGTCTGCCACGCAACTATCCTTCGCGGCCACTCCAAAAAAACCTCCCATAAATAACGTTCTGAAATTTTACAGCGTTCTGAAATTTGAAAGTGCAAAGTTAAGCAACAAACTCGAAAAATTCAAAAAAATCGTTTAATGCCACTCCTCCGTCACTGGAGTTTGGAAATTAAGAGTAGGGAGAGTTGGTTTTTTAATAAAAAAATCTAAAAAAGAGGAAAAAATTTGGATGAGTCGAATAAAACTCTTAAATTTGCAAAGAATTTTCGGGGCGTAGCGCAGTCCGGTTAGCGCACCTGCTTTGGGAGCAGGGGGTCGAAGGTTCGAATCCTTTCACCCCGACCTGAAGAATAGCGGTTCAAGAGAGAACAGCATTCAATAGAAAAAATACACGCGTTGATAATCATAATGGATTCGAAAAACCCGGATTATCGAAGCGCAAGGCCCAGGTGGCGGAATGGTAGACGCGCTCGTTTCAGGTGCGAGTGCCGCGAGGCGTGCAGGTTCGACTCCTGTTCTGGGCACCACAAAGGCGACTTAACAAAGTGTTAATCACCAAGTTAGGTCGCTTTCTTTATTTTCTACAGGCAGATTACAGGCAAAATCCAAATATTCCGCGTAACATTCACCGCCCGATACGCATAGACGGCATTAGAGGGTATGCCTATTCTTCCTCATAATAATATGAATAGTCGATGCCTTTCATGAACATCTCACGGTCGTTGATTTTGTCTGTCAATGCTCCTTTCAGCAAGGCTTTGATATGAGTGGTGTCTACAACGCTTTCGCGCATAGCTGTCAGATATTCGTTCTTATCAATTAGACTCCAGTCAACACAGCGTTTTAGCGAGCGACGGAGCATCAGGTCGAGCCATATTCGTGTGCTGCGGCCATTGCCTTCCATAAACGGATGCACTACGTTCATCTCGACATACTTGTCCGCGATTTCATTGAGAGTGGTTTCCGGCATACATTCGATCGTCGGGATGATTGTGGGGAAATGAAGACAGTTGGCGAATGTGAAACCGCCCTTCGAGATATTCTTATTCCTAATCTGTCCAGCGAAATCGTACAATCCACCAAAGAGATAGGCGTGAATCTGTTGCAGACATTTTATGCTGCCCGGTTCAAGCGAGTTGAGCAATCCGCTTTCAAACAGTGTGTATGCCTTCTTGCGACTCTGCCCGTCAATAGTGTTGTCGCTATATGTGAACCAGTCAAGAAATTTACTCGCCCGGTTATTAGGATAATGCTTTGCAAGAAGAATGACGTCATCGCTATTGAGAACATCTGCAATACGCTGCTTGCCGTCCGGAGCCTCGAATTTGAACCCGTGAGTGGGACTCACGAGTTGAACGCCTTCTTGTTTCAGCTTACGTTTGAGCCAACGCCAATAGTTGCCGGCCTTCGTATAGTCCGGCTCATCATTGATAGCGCGCACCACATCCGTAGCCGAAAACCACCAGCAGTTGCTCTCGTCATCCCACACCGCCCTCACCTCGCGGTCATTAAAAAAACGTATCGACTTCTTGCTCATGATGAATTATATTTATTAGTGCTGTACTCAAAAACGTAAATTAGAATATTTACCCCAGTCTACACTTATACCGCGCTTTTCAATTTCATCACGAATAAGAATATTTGATTCCCGTGACTTTCTACGATACCATATCTGCCCATTTGAATTAGAGCCATCCAATAATTTTAAAAGTAGGTCATCTGATAGGGACGTTATTCTAAGAGCTATAATCTCATCAAAATACCTATCAGCTTCGTCATATGACCTACTGCCTAAAAACTGGTTTACGGCAAATTGACCAATTAAGTGTGTATTGTCCGTTTCGTCTAAATATGAGATGATATAATTTGAGTCCGATATCTCAATTGTATTAAGTCCTAATGTATAAGTTTTAATATCGCCGACTTTGAACAATGAAATATTTTCAAGATGAAATTTTGAGAGCTTATCGTCTAAAATTTGCACTGTATCTGCGCTTAGAGAACGATAAGATGCAGGACTTATATTAAAGAAGCGAACAATGCTCTTCATTATGTCTTTGTTATCTAAATTCAATTGTGATTCTAAAATCTTAACATCCTCTTTTATCCGTCGCTCAATATATTGTCTATTTCGTAACAAAATATTATACATAGCCCAACGATTTACCTTTCTATTTAGATTGCATCGTTCGTCCGTTAGTTTGAACACGAGTTTCCATAATTTTTTAAAAATGCGATACTCTTCTTCTGCATTGCGAATGGCATCAAAGTACTTAGAATTAAGATATTTTCCTAAATCCTTATAGCTTAGAAAACTTGTTTTATTCTTTTCTATATCTTCAACTAAATTCTCAAACATATTTTTATTACCATGAAGGGAGGACTTTATTAGGACATCGGTAAGAGCATTTGTAATGTGACCATATACCGCCTCCTTTGAAGGTGTAAAAAGTTCAATCGAATTTTTCAGAACTGGATGAGCACATAAATTCCTCTCATTTCTTAAAGCCTCTATATGAATTTTAGTGGAGGCGTCTACAACATATCTCGAAGCAAACATTTCATCTACTATAACTTTTTCCCATTCTGGCGAGGTTGGATTAGCATCCTGGAGCTGTTCTATCTTAGATAAGATACCTTGAGCCCTTGAATCGTTAAACCGGTCTTTCAGTTCCTGTAATTTTAGAACTAAATCACATATCACAACACTATATAGCAGTGTTACGGCAGCCCTATAGTTGCCATTGTAATAAGAACTGATTATTTCAGAAAAATATAGTTTTGTATTCGTCTGACTGATTAACTCTTCTAATTGAGATAAATCTATATTATGTTTCATCCTCAATTTAATTTTGGCATTTCTTGGATTACTTCTCCATTAAGGAGTTTGCCGTTGGCATGTTTATTACGTTTGATCCCATCGGCCCCCCATGTCCCCCATTGCTTGAAAAAGAAACGCGCTCCTTGTTCTTCAACTTGCCGGCGAATATTCAGTGCCCATGATTCTTGCATAGGTCGTGCTTTGGGGCCGCTCTCACCACCTACTATTACCCAGTCTATTCCTGTCAAATCAATTTCTCCAAGATCTTCTACAAGCGGTTCGCATGATAGGAATTTTACAGATGCAGATAAATTACGAAGGCGGTCGATTCTAAAACGTGAAGATTGCGCCTCTACAGTAACACCAAGCCAAACATTCTCTGGAATAGAACGTGTTGCAAAATATTCTGCCATTCGTTCAGCTCTCTTTGTCAAAATTTGATATCTATGTCGTGGAGTACGTTTAATAATGTCAAACATTTTGTCCACGAAATCAAATGGCACCTCTTCGTGAAAGATGTCGCTCATGGAACATACGAATATGTTATGAGCACCTCTCCACGTTAAAGGTTCATCTAAACACTGCTCATGCAATGTTACCTTAAAACCGTTTGAATATTTTGCTTGCCCCATTGCTTTAAGACGACGAGACATTACTTCTGCGTAACAATTCAAACAGCCAGTTGACTTTTTAGAACATCCGGTAATGGGGTTCCATGTTTTATCGGTCCACTCAATCTTACTTTCTGACATATTAAAATTTTACGTGACAATTCTCGTTTAACAATACTCTAACCTTATGTTGCTTACCATCTGTATACCATGACGTAGCTCTTCCTTCATCAACCAATCGTCTGAGAGCTTCTGTATAATGACTTCTGCTATATAAGGTTTTTATCTGATGTGATTCAAAAACTTCCAAAGCTGTTAACGTCTGGCCTCTAAAGGTAGAACATAACGTTTCTTTAAGTACATCTATATTCTCTGACTTTGTATCGAATAAATCAAGAGAAGAATTTTTAGGACCTATTTTGGGATCGAATGTATATGTGTTTACACCATCAAATATTGTGCCTACATTAGCAAAATCAGTATAAATCTGTTTAATCAAATCGAATCCTCTCCTTGATTTCGTTATATGAAGAATATAATGACTGGTAGTTACAGAATCTTCCTCCTGAAACTTAAACGCAGTATAATATACCTGTTCACGACCTTTTACAGGCACAAGCTTTTGATATTCTCTACCTAATGAGTCTATAATGAATTGGAGACGTTCCGATACTGTTCTTTTCAGACGAATATTTAATTTAGTCTCTTCGTAGGAACATGGAAAAAGTTCTCTTAAGATTAAATCAAACTTGTCATTTTCAAAAGCAGGATTAATACGCTTAGTATTTATGAAAATGAATACCTCATTACCCCAATAGGACAAAAATTTTGCAATGATAGATGTATCAATATTTTTGTATCCGAATGGGTCTATGAATAAGACTGCCGGGCACTCATTCCGGCCATTCTCCATAGTATCTGTGATAAGGAATGCGTTTATTCCTTGGCAAGTTCCAACTTCTTTATCCCGAAAATGGACTTTTTGTGTAAAAGTTCCAGTTGGGAATTCCTGCGTAAAGTTCTGCTCAAGAGCATTTTTGTATTCTTTATCATTAAAAACCATCCAAACACGTTCTCGCAGATAACAGTCTTTTACACAATTCCGAGCAAGAAGAATAGGTGTCGACGGATTGCCGTCATCATACTTACCGGGACCCGCAAATAGGTCATAATAGCCGATTCTTCTAGGCTGATGCTTACTTGAGATTATTTTCGCATAAGACGGAAAATATTCCGCCACTATGCTCGCCTTTACTCTTGATGAGAGGGTCTGTTTTTCAAAGAAATTTGAGGTGCTCATAATTATGGTTCAGCTGCGATGGAGTGGGAATTTTGAGGATTGGTGTAGTACTGAATATTACTGAGGTGGTCAGCATTCTCGATGGCGGCGCGGACGAGGTTCGCGAAGTCATGGCGGAATGTCTCATCGGCGCGGAACTGACGATAGAGCGACAGGTCGGCATTACGCTGCTGTGCCATAGCCCGGTTGAGTATTTCCTGGAACATGCGCTCGGCAGCATCTGTGTCGGGGTTGCCGACAACCGTGTTTTGATACTGCGCCTGTTGCGTGACAAGTTGAGCGATTCGCACAACCTTGGTACGTTGTTCCGCGGGTGTGGCCTCCCATCCATTCATGTGTCGCTCGTTGAAATGTTCGAGAATAATGTCGAAGGCAGTGCGGTCTTCCTCTCCGCCACCTGCTGTTACCATTTTCGGAGCGAGCGGGTCGAGGCGGGTTTCATCCGCGTCGAGCTGAATATGTTCGTTCAATGCCGTTCTGCCGAGGCAATAGGTATTGAGGTCGGTGTTGTCGAGCAGATCGGAGATGTCGATACCTCCGTTCTGCGGCACTTTCAACTGAGGAATGAGCAGACGCAGATACCAGTACATCTTCTCCCAAGCCGGAGCATCGAAAACCATCAGGGCGGCAATTCGGGAATATACCTTTACGAATTGCTTACACTTCATCTTGAAGTCGGCCTGTCCGTTTTCGGCCCACTCAATTTCGTTGTCGTAGCGGTTCTGCGCTGCATCAAGGATAGGAGAAAGCTCGTCTTGCTCTGCTCCGCGATGGAAAAGTTCATTGAACTGTTCCACCTCTTCCTCGGTGAATACTCCGAGGTCGAGAAGTGTGCTGCGCAGCTCGCTCAACACATTCGGGTCGGTAGCCTGATCAAGGGTGGTTGACGTATAGAAATCGTCAAAGGCAGCTTTCATATCGTCAACCGTGTTGAAAAAGTCAAGCACGAAGATGTCCTCGTTGCGCTTGTTGTTCTCAGGCGAGATGCGGTTAAGGCGCGAAAGCGTCTGAACGGCGAGCACTCCGCCGAGCGGCTTGTCGATATACATAGTCGAAAGCAGCTCCTGGTCAAAACCGGTAAGATACTTGTTGGCGACAACGAGTATTCGGTTTTCGGGTTTCTCAAACTCCTGAGGCGTTTTCGTGTCGGGGAATCCGTTGAGTCCGGCTTCGGTGTATTCCACACCGTCCACCTGCTTTGTGCCGGAGAAGGCAATGAGGATATTGTAAGGTAAATGCCGTTCCTCGGCGAGTTTGCGTAGGGCGAAATAATATCTGATTGCGCACTCAATATCCTTGGTAACTACCATTGCCTTCGCCTTGCCCGCGAGTTTACGTGAGCGGAACACCTTGGCATCGAAGTGGCTGAGCATCACGTCGGCTTTGGCGGCGATGGTGTGCGGCTCGCGCTCCACCATTTTGCGAAGCAACTTCTGTGCTCGTGCTTCGTCATACTCCGGATTTTCCTCGGTGCGCTTCGCCACCTCGTAGAAGCTGTGGTATGTCGTATAATTTGTAAGCACGTCGCGGATGAAGCCTTCCTCAATGGCCTGTTTCATCGAATAGAGATGGAACGGTCGGAAGCTGCCGTCAGGCAAAGCCTCGCCGAAGCGTTCGAGGGTTTCGCGCTTGGGCGTGGCAGTGAAAGCGAAATAAGAGGCATTGGCACTCATCTTTCGCTCCTGAATGAGGCGGTCGATAAGCTCGTCGATGTCTCCGCCGTTCTGGTCTTCGTCGCGGCTGAGCGAGGCGTTTAGTTTGTCTGCGGCTATACCGCTCTGACTGCTGTGTGCCTCGTCGATGATAACGGCAAAGTTGCTGTCCTTCATGTCGGTAATATCCCCCACGATGTAAGGGAACTTCTGAATCGTGGTGAGGATTATGCGCTTCCCCTTTTCGATAGCCTCTTTAAGTTGCTTCGATGTATCAGCGTGGGCCACGATGTCTTTACCCGGAGCGAAGGCTTTGACGTTGGCGGTCAACTGGCCGTCGAGCACCTTTCGGTCGGTAACGATGATCACCGTCTGAAAGAGCTGTTGGTCGAGGGCCCTTGCGCGGACGGCATTCATTGTTTCGGGGGTCGCCTTGATAAGTTTGAAGGCGAGCCACGAAATGGAGTTGGTCTTGCCCGACCCGGCAGAGTGCTGAATAAGATACTGCCCACCAACTCCTTTAGTGCCGACTTCATCGAGAAGCCGGTTTACAACGTCGAGTTGGTGGTAACGCGGGAAAATCAGTTTTTTAGCGTTGCGCAGAATATGAGGCACGGCCTGTTTCTTTTTCGCTTCGCCATAGTCCATCATGGCGAAGTTGGTGATAAGGTCGGCAATTACATCCTTGCGCAATATGCGCTCCCACAGGTATGAGGTCTTATGACCGGCAGGATTGACCGGATTACCTGCGCCCTGACCGTTAGGCAATCCCTGGTTGAAGGGCATGAAGAAAGAACTTTTGCCTGTCAGACGGGTGCAGAAATAAATCTCGTCTTTGTCGAGCGCGAAGTGGGCGAGACAACGCCCGAACATAAGCATCGGGTCGCGAGGGTCGCGGTGTTCGCGGTATTGCTTGATAGCATCATATTTGGCGGTCTGCCCCGTCCACGGGTTCTTCAGCTCAAAGGTGAAGATAGGCAGACCGTTCACATAGATTACCATATCGAGTTCGTTGCCCGGTCGCGACTTGGAATAAGTAGCCTGACGGGTAACGGAGAACTGGTTCATACCATAGAGGATTTGGCTTGCGTCGCTGTCGGCGAGACTCGGACGTGGATAGAAAAGCCTCAGACGCTTTGCACCTTGGAGATTGTCAACCTCCAAGCCTTTGCGCAGCACTTCGAGGGTGCCGACGGTTTCTATCTTTCGCTTAATCTCTTTCTCGATGCGCTCGCGCATATCGCCGCGCCCGCGCCATTCGGCAAGACGGTCGCGCTGTGTCGCTTCAAGGAACGACCAGAGGCGACGAGTGTCGATAGCCACGTCCTTGTCGAAGTCATCGGGGCGTCCCCAGTAGAATTTGTCGCCCGGTGTCTGACGGTCGGCAAATTCAGGGGCGAGACTTATGCCTTGGCTCAGTCGGTCCTCGATAGTAGAACCGACAAGGGCGCGTTCTATAAGCTGTTCAAAACCGCTTTCGCGGGTGTTGGCCTGTGTCATATCACTTTCGTTTTGCCGGTTACTACTTCATTTATAATGATTTGCTTACGCTCTAGAAGTAAGGAAATCATGCGCTCGCAGTTTGACAATGCACAATCTATTGGCCCTGTTGATTTATGAATGTGCTCAACAATAGATTGTTGCTCATCTTTTGGCATTACGCAGATAGGAAAGGCTTTTAGCCAAGGAAGTCGAACCGAATCGACTGTGCTTTTTGCCCCTCCTTCTTCAATCTTATAGCGGAAATTGCATTTAAGATAGAAGTATAAAAACATACCAGTTATTCGCTTGAATTGATGAAAGTTATAAACGCGTTGGTGATAATCAAATTTTCCATTAACGTAATGAAATACTTTGCCTGCGCCAACACCGTCCCCCGCCATTAAAACGGCTTCGCCGTCATACGAGTATGTATTTATGTGCTCAATGTGAGGAGAGCGTACATAGAATGGATATTTACCATTATCATCGCGCATTATGGTGTCTTTGTCTCCTGTTTTCATTTTGCATAAGTAACGCATCGGTATAATTTCCCAATGTTGGGGAATTTTGCCGAGCCAGTCGATGCCTGAATCGCGGAGCGGAGCATCGGGGTTAAGGCCACGGGTAACGGCACGAGTAATGATGATTTGCTTGCGCTCATTGAGTGCATCAATCATCTTCTGCTGTGCCTCGATTGCGCGGTCAATATCCCCCGTAATCTTATCCAAATACGTCACAATCGCCTCCTGTTCATTTCGTGGGGGCTTTATGCAAACAATGTTTTTGAAATTATCGGGATACATTCTTAAGCGAGATTCAATAATTCCGGTTGAGTTTCGCTTAAATTCTGCCGTATACAGGTCGGTTCTAAGCAGATAATTGGCGTATCGTGGATTGATGTTTTGTGTTCCGAACACGCAATAGGCAGGGCTGACTATTCCATCGTATTCTGAAATGCCTAAGCCACGTTTCCAAGCCAACATAATGTTAATAATGAGGTCAGAGGCTTTGCATTTCTTATAACCAACCAATGATGCCGAACGCGAAACATTTTCGCCAGCATCATTAGTGGAGGGAGTAATACCAGAATATTCAGATACTGATAGAAGCATTTCTGAGCCATCTTGCGAGAGTTGCTTCCTCTCTGAGAAGAACTCACGCATTTTTCCTGTTTCCCAATGGCTCGGTATTTGTCCGAGCCATTTCACGCCGCTGTCCTTATAACTTTCGTAGGTTGCCATCAGTCTTGGGGGTTAAGTAATGAAAGACATAACTTACAGAAATCAAGTCTTGGCAATTTGGCCTCCGGTGGTGTCCAAATTTAAATGCGTTAAGATTTATCTGTTCCATAAGGCTATGCGAGATTAAGGAGTGAGTGGATTAGGCCTTGGCTTTTTTCGTCAAGGGCGATAATGTCAGCCTCGTTTTCTTCGAGCGAGCGTAACGGCTTCGGCTCGTAGAAATACTTGTTGAAGGAAATCTCGCAGCCGATTTTGGTTGCAGGCAGGTTAATCCAAGCATCCTCGGCGTAAGGCTTAACCTCGCGGAGGAAATAGGCGTGGATGTCTTCATCTACCGGGATTTTCTCACTGTCGCGAAGGTCGCTGTCGCTTTCATAGACTATCAGGTCTTTTCCCTTGGGCGCGGGATAAAGCCCATAGTCGGCAAGATTTTCAGCCTCTACACCGTAAACATCGACAAGCGTAGTAACATCCTTAGCGGTAGGTTTAAGCTTTTTAGCTACCACCCGAGCGGCCTCAGGGTCGGTAACGGCCATCACGCGGCATATCTTCTTGTCGAGGTCTGTCTTGCTAATCTTGATGTCGAGACGCTTGGCGGCTTCGGTGGCAAGAGCGAAGAACTCGTTGTAGTCCATGAAAACGGAGGTGCCGATTTCACGTGCAAGGAGATTGGCGATGTGCTGAAAATCGCGGCGCGACATCCATGCCTCGGGGTCGATAAGTTTTTTGAAATTCTTGTCGGTAACTTTGATTTCCTGGTCTTGCAGATATTCGCGTATATCCTGTACTTCGGCAGTGAGGTCGGAGAATACGCGCTCGCCATATTTGCCGTAAAGCCAGCGTGTCAGTTCATCTTGTTTCGGGTCAAAGAGCATATCGTCGATGGCCTGTGCGCTGAACTGCGCACGGAGGCGAAGCGGACGCTCGACGGTCACGGAGTGATAGCGGAATTCGTCTGTCGGGAAAATCTTTGCCGAGATGGGGGCATCCTCGGTAGCCTCACATTCGAGGTTTAAGTGATAGACGTCGTAGATAGCCTGACGGAACGGCTCGATGGTACAGTTGCGGTTTCCTTGGTTCTTGCGCAACTTCTCGTAAGCTTGCGAGGCATCAATGAGCTGTATCTTGCCGCGACGTCGTTCCTCTTTGTTGTTGGTCAGAATCCAACAGTAGGTGGAAATGCCGGTATTGTAGAAGATATTGTTTGGGAGTTGGATAATGGCATCGACAAGGTCATTCTCCAACAGATAGCGGCGGATGTTGCTCTCGGCTTGTCCGGCATCGCCTGTAAAGAGCGATGAGCCGTTGTGAATAGACGCGATGCGTGTGCCTTGCGGCTGCACGTCGAGGGGCTTCATGCGGTCTACCATTTCAAGAACGAAAAGTAACTGGCCGTCAGAAGTGCGAGGGCAACAGTCGATAAGTTCCTCCTCGCCTGAGAAGCTGACGAGCGGTTTGCGGAATCGGTCGTCAAGCAGTTCTTTTTCGTGGTAGATAAGTTTCTTATGCTCTTTCCACGATTTGCCATAAGGCGGATTGGTTATCATGTAGCCAAAGCTGCGACCGCCGAAATGGTTGTCGGTTATAGTGTTTCCGCAATAGATACCATCGGGATTAACGCTCTTGATAATGAGGTCAGATTTACAGATTGCATAGGTTTCGGGGTTTATCTCCGTACCTGCAATCTCGATGGCCGAGCGATCGATGCCTTGTGAAATAAGGTATTCGCTCGCCTCGGTAAGCATACCGCCTGAACCACAGGCGGGGTCGTAAATCTGAACGATGGGAGGTAGATTATCTTTGACGGGGTCGAAAACCACTTGTGAAAGCAGGTGGATCACGTCGCGCGGCGTAAAGTGTTCACCGGCTTCCTCGTTGTTTTCTTCGTTGAAACGGCGAAGTAGTTCCTCGAATATAGTACCCATGTCAAAATTCGACACAGCCGGAAGCGGCAGACCGTTGGGGTCTTTAGCGGGCTTGTCAGTGAGATTGATGTATGGGTCGGTGATTTTCTCTATCAGCGCGAGCAAGCAATCGCGGTCAGCGAGCTTGCGGGCCTTGTTGAAAAACTCGAATTTATTAAGAACGTCTTGCACGTTATGGCTAAATCCGAGCAGGTATTCTGTGAAGTTATTTAGCAGAAGCTCATTCTCGCCCACAGCCTGACTTTTAAGGCGTGATAGCGTCCAACGGCTTGTATTGTAGAACGACAAGCCTGTGATTTCGCTGATAACATATTCGTCGGGGTCAAGGCCGAGTTCCTTATCTTGCGCAACCTGAGCATCGACGGCTTCCTTGGTGGGTTCAAGGAGTGCATCGAGGCGGCGAAGTACAACCATCGGGAGAATTACATCGCGATACTGACCGCGCACAAAAACGTCGCGCAGAACATCATCTGCGATGTTCCATATGAGAGATACAGTTTGACTGTGAACGATATCCATTATCTGATTATTTCTTTTTCTGAGATATAAATTTTTTGAAGAGTTTTTCCCACACTCCGATAGCATCACCTAAGTCTCTGGACTTGATAATACGAGCTTTGGCTGACTTGGCCAATTCTACTTTCCATCCCTTTTTGTCAAGTTCTACGGAATGAGCTCTGGCGTAATCTTCAATCTGTGGAATGATGGGACGATTTTCATCGTAGACATCCTCAAATTGCTCCTCATCTTCATCAACGTCATTGAACAACTTATTAATCCCCTTGCGTAAGAATTCAAAGGGTATCAGATCTTCAACCTCAGCATTTTCAATGCTTTTCGATAAGATTTCTCCTATCTCGATAATTGATTTCTTATCATCTTTGTAAAGCCCCGCTAACAATTTCGTCTTGCAATCTGTTCCGCTCTTGTCTGAATCAACAATGACTAAAGGCAACTCGCCCTGTTTGCCACCGAGCAGACTCACAACTCCGGGAATGCCGCGTACACCGCCAGAAGGTACGAAAATACATTCTTCCTTTGATGCGAATTTCTTTGCTGAAATCAGGGCTTGTTTTATTGCGCTTAAATATATTTGGTCTGAAGCACCTTCAACTATAATAGGCATACAGCCTTGAAACAGTATATCAGAAACACTGAGGCCAAGGGCTGCATGGACGGCATAGATGGACTGCTCGTTAAGCTTGTCATCACTCTCTCGAAGATTTGATGATGCCACTGTATATCCCTCCTTATCCACATACACGACCTTGCAGCGATCAATATTGTTAGTGTCAACAATGAATGGTGAGTGGGTTGTATGGATTATCTGGTTATCTGCGGATAGTTCGTTGAAGAACAAGCACAAATCTCTCTGCGCTCTTGGATGAAGAGTCAAGCCAGCTTCGTCTAAGAGCAATATGGCATCCTTATGTTTATACTTGCTTTCAACAAGAAAAACGAGAAAGAAACTAAGGAACCATTGGAGTCCAGTACTTCTAAGACTGAGGTCAACCTCTGCGGGGCGTTTACTATCAGACACCCATATTGTCAGGTAATCGCCATCTGCTGAGAATCGAAACTTATACTCGCCCTGCTTCCACCAATCGGAAAATTCCGACGTGAGCTTCGCTCCTGCGGATTGTAGGAGGATAGTACGCTCTTCTTTTGCTGCTTGCGCCTTCTTAATGTCATCGGCAGTCGGTTCATGACTATATCGCATATTATAGCCATTACGTTTTGCTGCCATTTCCTTAGGATCCAAACCAAGTTCAATAATTTCGTCAGGTTCAAGTTTAACAAACTTGAAGAGAACTCTCATCGTTCTTATCTGATCCTCATTCCGGGCGATTCCTGCGACATTGCCATCTTTGAGCCATGTATTTACATGAGGAAGATAAAGACGAGTCGAAAGATTCCCATAATTCGAATAGTAAACGAATTTTGGTAGGTGTTTTATTATTGTCTCTGAAAGAATCTTCTCGTCAACAGTTTCGGATGCCGAATCATCAGTAGGCTCTTCGTCTCCTGAATTATTATTTTCATCAGATTCTTCATCGACATCCTTTTCGCTAGAAATTATGGAAGGAAGCCCTTTGGGAAGCTCACATTCATAGTGATTGTCATAATATCGGGTGACTTTGATGGACTCTATGTCGCTAATTTCATACCCTAATTCAGTCGAAATAGCTTTCATATCATTTGGATCCAAGTCAAAGTAGGCAGTAATAAATGGCGTTGACGCGAGATTCTTTCTAATTTCAGTCAACTGGCTCACTGGGGCATCATGAATAACGTCTATCTTACCTCCGGTAGCAGGATTCAATTTCCAAAGAGCCAGTAAAAGATTAGATTTACCCGCTTCATTGACACCAACTAAAGTGGTGACTTCTGAACAGGAAATCCACCCGGAGTCCTTTACAGACTTGAAATTTTTAACGTTATATCTTGTCAGTTTCATATTCTAAAAAATCAGGAGTACCCAAGTAGTATCTGAAGGCCGACCAAAGCCTGTAACGACTACGAGGGTGTTCTCAAAGTTTTTCGGCTCTCGCCGTATGTCTTCGTGTTAATGAATGGTCATTTTCAGATTAGCGTTACTATTCCTAATTACAAAGTTACAAAGGATTTTTGACATGACAATCGGTTATGCTGTAAAACACAACCGATTGTCACGAAACAGATTGCTATTTTCTCGCACCGATTCGGTGTGAGCGTAAGAAGGCGTCGAGGTCGGCGCGGTTGACGTAGATTTTGCGGCCGATCTGCGAGAAGGGAATGATGCGCTTGTCACGATAGTTTTGCCATGTCTTTGGAGATACCCCGAGGATTTTCCTCGCATCTTCAGATTCTATCCATTCGCTGCTGTAGTCATCGGCGTTGCGGCGGGTTATCAGGTCGATGATTTGCTCCAGAGTGTCATGGAGGTTGCGCCACTCTTCTTCCAGCACCATTATCATTGTCATTGACGGTGCCGATTGCTGAGGTGTGGCTTTGGGTGGAAATTTCATTGTTTCTCATTGTGTTTCATTTTGATGTGCTTCTGCGGCACGATGAAAAAAGAGTTGTAATTTGGCGAAGGCCTTGGTCGAGAATGCTTAACGGCTATTTGAAACGGTCAGGCATCTGAGGCCTGTTTTTGTCTATCAGCGAACCGATGGTTTTGCCGTAGGTGTTAAAGTGGTGTTCGAGGAGGTTCCAGACAAGACCGCTAAGGGTAATGGCTGTCCCATACTCGTCCTTAAGGAATCGTGCCATTTCTTTCAGACAGTCGAGATGTTCGTTTGAAACGTACACGACTCGTGTCCTTTTCGATGAGTCAGGAGCTTTCAGGAAGAGGTCTGAATAGGCTTTCTCATCGCGTGTCAGTTCCGGTGCCTTTTCGCTTTCAGTTGATGACGGCTCATCGTCATCGGCGAAGTGAGGCACGATGGGTTTGTATCCCGCAAGGAAATTCTCCTTGGGGAGTGGGATGTTTTCAATTTTCTTTGCCATTTTGTTGATGGTTTTGAGGGTGAGAAAAAGGTTGGCAATGTTTGCCTTGATGCTTCGGCAACTGCCGAAATCGGAATGACCGTCCGCAGACGGTGGCATAGTCAGAGCCATCTATCCATGCAGTATTATAGATAGACGTCCTGTTGGCTAGTCAGTGAATCTGTTGATTCGCCAGCCAGCTATTTGGCTCTATAGATATAAGTACATTGAACCCTTGTGATATATCGCCGAGTGGACATTCAATCATTCAGCCAGTTATCTATCCGGCTGAATAGCCATTGTCGCATGGGGACACAGGGTCAATCTTACCAACGGAGGGACTGATTTTCGCCTATTGGGAAATCATGCTCTATTGCGCAATGGTCCTTAGGGAATGGGGTATAATTGATATATTGGATAGATATACATTCGGCCATTCAGATAGATAGCCATATATCCATTCAAATAGTTAGCCGGATAGCCATTGGGCTATCTCATTACTAACCATCTTATAATTAGCAGTTCATGTCCTTGACGGTATTATGAATCCAATGTCTGATACAATGGCGCAAAGATAATATCGTCTGAACGAATCTTCCAAATTATTTCAGGCTTGTTCCGTGATATTCCGTTCTGGTTCCGTTTTAGGGCGTGAAAATTCCGTATTCTCTGACCGTCGCACAGCGAAGAGACCGCCTCTGGTGCCACAGGCGTCAGCTTGGAGAACACGACTTTGGAGTGTTCTCAACCCTCCCACGCAAGGATGTTTTGTGGGTACGACCGAGTACCCCAAAACCTTTTCAGGTACCTGAAAAGACACCTTGCTGTGGTCGTGTGACCACCGAGTTTTTCCGCCTTGAAATCATAGCCGTTTGGCAGAATAGCCAGATGACTAATTAGCCAAATGATTAGTGGACTCTTACAGAATACCTAAAGCGTCTAAGAGAGTTGAGGCAAACTCGGGGGTAGCCATGCGGATGACGCTGGCGTCGGCAAGGGAGTGGCCGACAAAATTCACACTGCCGTACCAACCGATGCGTTGGTCTATGACAGCGCATTGCATTTTGTATGTTGGGCGATGGAGGATCCTGAAGCCCATTGCTTGCAGTTCCGGTTCGTGATGGCCGGTTTCGGAAATAATAATTGTGATGCTGACGCCACGAAGGGAGGATGCAGCAAGAAGTTCTATGATTTTGGGAGTGCGATGCCAGCGCAAGCGGATTGTCGATATGATTATGCTATGCCGAGCTTTTGAAACGTCTTCATGGAATGGCCGTTCGAAGGTCGTGGCATCAAATATTGTTTCGGTTGTCGGCTCGGCGAACAGTCCTTCGTTCGCGATTGCTATGGAATAACCTACGGCTTTGTAACCGTGAAGGCGTTTCCGATACATCGAATCGCAGATGGGCACTCGGAGGTCAATATAATCATATATGCGCGTTTCACTCTTGCCGGAATAGTTACGGTGAAGTCGTCCTGTGTACTGTGCGATAAGTCCTTTCCATGACACCGGAAGCGCGAGCATCAATGTGTCGAGTCTGGGCAGGTCGAAACCTTCGCCGACATATTTGCCGGTCGCTACAACTACCAACGGCTCATCCGCCGGGACGAGGCTCAGTTGCTCCATGACCTCGCGCTTGGTTTTAGCGGAATCGTTACCGATGAGTCGGAAGACATTCGGGCAAATCTGGCGGCACTCCTCGGCGAGCAAATCGACATGAGCCGTGCGGGCAGTCAGAATAATTGGCGTTCGACCCTCGGTGAGATTTGAGGCGACATCATCGAGTATCAGTCTGTTGCGAGATTCGTTTTCCGTAAGTTCGTCTATAACCTGCGTGTAGTTCCCACCGTCTGCTTTAAGATTTCGATGTGATGTGAAACGTGGAATAAGAAGCCGGCGGAAAGATTGCTGCGCTTGTTGCGATTTTGAATCGGCAGTATATCGAATCTCGCCACATTGCATGAATATAATTGGCTGATGACCGTCTTTGCGTATCGGTGTAGCCGTTAAGCCATAAACATATCTGGCATTGACTTCGCGAAGCACTCGCTCAAAATTTACTGCCGGAGCATGATGACATTCGTCTACTATCACCATGCCGTAATCGCGGACTAATTGTTTGACTTCATTATCGCTCATGCAAGACTGCAAGAGCGCAATATCGATTTTGCCATTTAGGGTGTTTTCTGTAGAGGATAACGCGCCAAACTGCTGAAATTTCTTCCTCCGACCGCGACCTTTCGGCTGTTGTTCAGGCTGAAAATCGGTTGACAGATATTCTTCGAGACGTTCGCGCCACTGGTCAAGCAGGGCCTTTGTATGAACCAATATGAGTGTATTTACTTTCTTTCGCGCAATCAATGCTGCGGCAGTCACGGTCTTGCCAAATGCAGTTGTAGCATAGAGAGTGCCGCATTGATGTATCTCAAGCGATTCAATAGCTCGTTGTTGTTCTTCATACAACGAACCATTGAACTCAACATCAATCTTTTGCCCTGGATTGGTTTTATCTTCAATTCTGACTACGATGTCATTACTCTTGAAAAAGTCAACTGCGGTTTCCTCGCACCCACGGGGAAGCATCAGATATCCGTCCTTCATCTCAGAGCACGAGACTATTCGCGGCAAGTTATACACCGGAAGTCGCATTCCGAGTTTTGCATAAAATTCAGGATTCTTGAAAGCAGCCAGGCGTTTGAGATGATTCACAACTTTGGCAGATAGTCCTAAGGTCGGGATATAAATGCCTGAAGAACGTGTAATCGTGATTGACTTTGGGAAATCGGCTTTCGTCATTGGCCGAGGTTGAGGGCGTTCCCATGGTGCGGATTCGCTGGACTTTGACAATTCGCCAAGTGGGTCCTTATCATACCTCGACACCAACTTTTCTACCTCTGCTGCCGACATTTTCTTCATGCCTTGCAGATATGACCATTGGTCGGCAAACGGCACAAAATCATCGTTGACGAATACGCTGTTGCCGTTTTTTCGCGTTTTTCCTTGAAGCGGCAAAGCGACAAGGTTGCCTAAGCCCCCGGCAGGCATGAAATCCTGATTCGGGAAGAATCGGTCGTATGATTTGAATGACAACCGACCGTCTCTCTCCATCGCCTCCGTCAGAATGGCATTGCCAAGATACCGCCCCGTCTTTGCTTTTATTGGCCCGTCAAAAAGAATTATTACTGTCCGCTAAAGTTTTTTGAGCAGTTGAAAAATTAGGGCTGGCACCTA
>OFGE01001171.1_pt1 | contig 24508 bp, 21 predicted proteins | sample 1521681 | NCBI WGS metagenome assembly OFGE01 (sample SAMEA3504093, study PRJEB24116) | mouse gut metagenome | biome: mouse gut; feature: mouse-associated habitat; material: faeces | place: Denmark | collected 2011
AAGAACAATAAGCATTATGTAATTTATGACGAAGTCGTGGAGGGAATACCCGGGTTTATCAGGAATAAGGTGCGAATTGCGGAAAGTGGAAAACTTGAGATTGTAAAAAGCGGGTTGTCGAATACCCATATGGTCTTCGAGAAAGATAAGATGAATATCACTCAATATGATACCCCTTATGGTGAGTTGTTGGTTGGAACACATACGAAAGATATGCAGGTAGACGTGACAGACAGGAATATCGACGTGCATGTGAATTATGCCCTGGATGTGAATAATGAGCCTGTTGCAGATTGTAATATTGTGATGAACATAAAAGCATTGGACCGATGATCCAATGCTTTTTAAATATCTTATTTTTTGCTGATCTTATCCCGCATCTTTTCGAAAAATCCCTTTTTCTTCTGCGGCGTCTCAAGCGGTCCGCGCAGTCCTCTGACAGAGGTGATGTAGATTCCGCTTACATTTGCCTTCACTTCTTTCTTTACAGGAACGAGGGGAAAGATATCGGCGTCGCACATCAGCGTCATGATCTTTGGACCGACTTTGGCTTTTACGACCGGAACCTTGGAGCGGCGGAGATATTTGGGCGTATTATTTATAACCATCTCGGGCAGCCCGGCTTCTTTCAGAGGCAGCCGGCCTTTATCGATGATAAGCATCGTCATGGTCTGTGATGCGGCTTCTAACTGAGCCTGCTGCTCCGCCTGCTTTTTTTCTGCTCTTTTGCCCAGAAAATATAATACGATAATCGCGGCGATTAAGATAATTGTGATTACAATTAAAACGATGGAAAATGTACTCACGGTGAACCTCCTGTATTTTATATATTTCTATTTTGATCTTGTGTGATCTCATGTATTTTACGAAATACATTGTATCATTCTTTGGGGGCAAGTGCAAGAGATTTGATTCACATATCTATGAACTTAAGTTATTGCGATTCACACCGTCATAGAATAAAAGCTTTATAGAATCTGGCGTGGGTGTGAATTGTTCCTTAACTTTTTAGAAAATTCAGCCGATATACTTAATAATAAGATAGTATAACGATATTATGATGTGCGGCAGAAGAGTGCGGGGATATGCGCAATAATCAGGCGGGAGAGAGTGAAGATATGAAGATATATGGTGATTATACATTTCTTTTGGATAAGTTGAATGTCTGGAATAATTCACAGGTTAAGATTTTTCAGAACGGAACAAAGATCGTAGAATTTGCAGATAAATTTGTGGAACAACAACGTGCTGCATCCACGGACCAGGTCGATATCTCCAAAGAAGGGATGAACTATATGAGGGACCAGATGTCAGATCTGAGTTCATCAGCGGGATATTCTGTGGGGGACGGATTATCTTTGATGGACGGGCTCTGCCGGACATACATATTGCAGAGACTTGACAGTACCAGTGAGGATGGCGTGAGTACCAGATTATATAACGAGATGGCGGGCAAATATAAGGAGAAACTGGCGGCATATGAGGACCGGGATATAAGGAGCCATGCCGAGAGCCTGGCAGCGGCATATCTGGCGGAACGGGATAAGATCATGGACGGATATGCCAATGGTACGAGAGAGGTCTGGACTATGGATTCCAGTACCGGAGATGATTTCAGCGGCGTTGAGTTCGAGATAGACGGGCATACTGTACGTTACCGCAAGATGTCCATGGAGGAAGAGTTAAGCGCGGTTGAGAAGACGTTCGAAGAACTCGTGAAGAATGTATCTATGCAAATCGCAAAGGAAGAGATGCAGAAGGATCCGTCTGCAGGGGAGGTGACTGGCGTCCCGGGAGACGGAGAAGACGAAGAAGTCGACGAGAATATGAAGGAGTTCCGGGATTTATCAAAGAGGGCGACTGATCTTTTGAAAGAATTGGACTATCTGATTAAGAAGATACTTGAAGAAAAGTTGAAGAAAAAAAAGCCGAAGGAACCTACCATAGGGGACAGATTGGCGGCGGAGTTGTCTGCTTACGGCGCTGAGGTTGTGGTCAGAGGGCAGAGGCAGGCTCAATACGCGAATTACAGGAAGATGAGCCAGATGGCGTCTGATGTACAGACATTATTAGGAAATTTAAAGGCTTAGCGGCGGCGGAGAAGAAGCACGGAATAAAATGCTTCTTCTTTTTGTATGTTCGGATCTAGCCGAAAGTAAATGTGTCAGTATACTAGACGTATGTTTGTCTATCATGTATAATAGACAAATCATATCAACAGGAGGTTATTGGATGTTAGAGATAGCGGGAGAAGGATTTCTCACGATATATCGATGGATGATGGAGCATCTCTTCGTCATAAATATTATATTTTCGCTGATAATTATCTTCTTTCGGCGAAGGAATCCCACGACTGTCTGGGCGTGGCTTTTGCTGCTGTACTTTGTTCCGATATTGGGATTTGTGTTGTATTTGCTTCTGGGGCAGAATTTCCGAAAAGAGCGGATGTTCAAGATGAAGGAAATAGAAGGGGAGATTAAATATGCAGTCCGCAGGCAGGAGGAATCAATCTATCGAAAAAAATTAAAGCTTCGTGATCCGGAGCTGGAGCGGTTCAAGAGATTGATACTATATAATCTGAACGAAGGGGAAGCAGTTCTGACGGACAATAATGATATCAGAATATTTACGGACGGCAGGGAGAAGTTCCAGGCATTGATCTCAGAGATGGAACATGCCAGGAATTATATCCATGTGCAGTACTATATTATAAAGAATGACGAGCTGTGGAAAGAGATTGAAGAAGTGCTGCTGAGAAAGGCAAGACAGGGAGTGGAGATCCGCGTCCTGTTTGACAGTATGGGGTGCAGGGGAATGCACCATTCCGACTGGGCGCGCCTTGAGAAGGCGGGAATCAAGGTGGCAGAATTCTTTCCGGCTTTGCTTGGGAAGCTGCAGCTCCGTGTGAATTACCGCAACCACAGGAAGATTGTGGTCATAGACGGACGGATTGGATTCGTCGGCGGATTTAATGTGGGGCGGGAATATATCGGAAAAGATAAGAAGTTCGGGTACTGGCGGGATACCCATGTCTGTATCGAAGGCTCGGCGGTGACTTCTCTCGCCGTGCGTTTCGTGCTGGACTGGAATTATGCTGCAAGGGAGAATTTGTTTCTGGAAGACCGGCTGTTCGAGATTCCGACTTATGTGCGTAATGGGAGAGATCCGGTGCAGATTATTTCCAGCGGTCCGGATTCCAGGAGCCAGGAGATCCGCAATAATTATCTGCGCCTGATTCATATGGCGAGGAAGAATATCTATATCCAGACGCCTTATTTTATTCCGGATGACGACATCCGGGATGCTTTGGAGATAGCGGCGAAGTCAGGGATTGATGTGCGGATTATGATTCCATGCAAGCCGGATCATCCCTTCGTCTATTGGGCGACGTATTCTTATCTCGGGGAGATGATTGAGGCTGGGGCAAGGTGTTATACCTACGATAATGGTTTTCTGCATGCAAAATGTATGTGTGTGGACGGTCTGGTTACGTGTATGGGGACGGCGAATATGGATATCCGCAGTTTCAGCCTCAATTTTGAGGTGAATGCGGTGATTTACAGTGCGAGGACGACGGAGCGGCTCATGGAGGCGTTCGAGAGTGATATTGCGAAGAGTACGTTGGTTACACGTAAGAAATATGAACAGCGGGATTTTATCATTCGGATTAAGGAGCAGTTCTGCCGTCTGTTATCGCCTGTTTTGTAGTGGACATAGAGATTTTGTACGGGTTTTGCTCAGAGGTTACATTTTTCATAAAGAATTCGTGAAATTAGTGTGAAAATGCTTTGAAAGTCTCAGTAAATGTGTTATAACATAATGGTGCGTATTAAAAGTTTATAATGAGGTGGAATATGAAGAAGAGAATAGCAATGTTACTGACAGGGGTTTTGACGGTTTCTATGATGCTGGCGGGGTGTTCCGGCAGCAAGGGGTTAGAGACAGATGAATTGAAGATCTCTGTGTATAAAGGGGTTGAGATAAACGAGGTGGCGAAGCCGGGAGAGGTTACGGATGAGGATGTGGAGAATTATATCCAGTCCGTGCTTCAAATGAATGCGACCAAGGAAGAGATCGTGGATCGTCCGGTAGAGTCCGGGGACACCGCGACAATCGACTTTACGGGAAGAATTGACGGGGTTGAGTTTGAGGGAGGTTCTGCGACGGACTATCCGGTGGTGATTGGTTCCGGTCAGTTTATTGCGGGGTTCGAGGACAGTGTGATTGGCCGTAGCATCGGGGAAACTTATGACTGGCAGGGAGTATTCCCGGAGGATTACAAGAATGCGGATTATGCAGGGAAAGATGTTGTGTTTACGATTACTGTGAAGAGCATTTCCAAAGAAGTTGTTCCAGAGTTGAATGATGAATTTGTGAAATCTGTGTCCAAGAAGTCCAAGAATGTGGATGAATATAAGAAAGAAGTCAAGAAACAGCTTGGGAAGGATAATGAGAAGAATTATGAGAGCAGCATCAGCCAGGCGGTTTGGCAGAAGGTACTGGACAATACAGAAGTGAAGAAGTACCCGGAGGACAAGGTTAAGGAGATTACGGATTCGCTGATTGACCAGTATAAGACGACGGCTGAATATTATGAGCAGGACTACGAGACATTTATCCAGGAGCAGATGGGATATAGTGTGGAGGATTTTGAGAAGCAGGTAGACGAAGCGGCAAAGGCAAGCATTAAGCAGACGATGGTGACGGAGGCGATTGCTGACAAGGAGAAGATTAAGCTGGGCGAGAAGGAGTATGAGGAACAGCTTAAAAGGATGGCGGCGGATTATGGATATGAGGATGTGGATGCGTTGAAGGAGTCGGCGGAGGAAGATGACTTGAAGGAGATTGCGCTGAATAATCTGGTGAAAGACTGGCTGAAAGAGCATTGTGTCCAGAAGGCGGCAGAGTAGGAAAAGTGAGAATGTGAAATAGAATATTTGAAAAACGGTTCTGGCAGGCTGCATCTGGTCAGAACCGTTTTTGTTAGTTCCACATGGGGGAACGGCAATGTCAAATCTGGATAATCCTCTTTACATTTTTATAGAAATATTATAAGATGTAAGACAATGATTAAAAAGGAAAAGGTGGAAATATGGATACAATAATAGATAAATATATGGACAAACTGAGATCTTGGATACCCGACTGGTTTACGCCGACGGTTACGTTACTGTACTTATGTTCCATGTTGATTATCTTTCCATACTTTAATACGGAAAAGATGTTTCATCTGTTTCTGGATAAACGGGATTATTTCCTGGTTACATCCATTGTCTACTTGTGCGTCATGCTGCCACGGATTTTAATCGCCCTGTATGACTGGGGGAATGATATGTATGCGCCAAAGAAGCCGGATATTATCTTCGCTTTGGTTTTGCTGGCTGCGTTTGCTATTTCAACGGTTTATTCGAGGGATATCAGGATGACATTTTTCGAGATGACGTCCCGGACGATAAGCGGGCTTTGTTTTTTAGTTATCCTTGCTATTTTTTTTACGATCCGGCAGAGTGGGAGGTTGGACAAGTTTCTGCTATGGGGATGGATTGCCGGAAGCTCGGCGCTCTATATCTGTGGGATTTTATGTGCCTGCGGCATTAATTTCCTGTACTTACAGGACGGGCTTACTTCCAAACAGCTGCCTGTTTACCTGACCCCTATGAGCAATACGAACTATAATACTTGCTATGTTTGCCTGATGCTTCCGCCTATCATGGTGCTGTATATGCTGTGTAAGGAGGAGCTTACGCAGAAGATCTGCAAATATAATATTTATCTTGGATTTTTGTTCACGTTCTTTATAAAGACTGAGAGCGCCATTATTGCGATTATCTTTGGGATTTTTTTGCTGGGGTATTTTGCTTTGGAATCGGAAGAGTGGGCGGTGCGGTATTCGCAGATTGTGGGAAGTTACCTAGGCGCAAAAGTTACGATTCGGGTTTTGATGCTCTTATTGGGGGATGACGTTTACCCGTTCCATGGGCTGAGCGCGCTGCTTTTGAATTATGTGGTCTTGCTTGTGGAAATTCTCTGTTATGCGGCGTTTCAGAGGGCGTGGAAAAAAAACGCGAATGTAATCAGAGAAAAGATGCTGTCTGTGAGAAAGCTTCTGGTCATCATTGCAGCCGCAGGCTTGTGCATCGCCGGGCTTGTGATTATTAATATCAATGCACGGAATATCTCCAAGCGGTCGTTCCTGTATCAGTTTGTGCTGACAAATTCTACTTTCAGCGGAAGGGGATATGTATGGCTCAGGACTATGGATACCATTAAGGATGAACCAATCCTGCGCAAATTATTTGGAAATGGGTTGAATTCCTTCCGAATGGTTACGCAGGAGATGGGAAAGATTCCGGTTGGGAATGAATTTGCGGATCCCCATAATGAGATTTTACAGATGATGATGGATATGGGTGTGCTTGGGCTAGTTGGATACTATGGGATGCTGATCTCGACGTTGGTCAGGGGATTGCGAAGCTGGAAGAACAATGCGTTTTACCTCATGAGTGTGATGACGGTGAGCATCTATCTGCTGCAATCGCTGGCGAATGAGTATTCGATTTATACGCTGCCGTTTTTGTTTATATTTTTGGCGTTGGTGAATGGGAAGTCCATAGATGAATGCCCGCAGGCAGGGGTATGGAAGAAGTGATTTATGATAAATGAGAGCGGTTTTGGCTGGGGAGTCCCGAGTCAAAACCGCTTTTTTGTAGTGACATTGTCAAAAAGTACGATATGCTATTTGGCAGTTTTTTTATAGCAGGCAATCCCGTGTATTACATGCATCCCATCATGCCGCAAGGCTTCCATATACCCGCATTTTTCGATCTGCTGCATAGCATCGGCACAGGCCTGGTCAAACTTCCCATTTTCTGCATATTTTATTTCAATCACACATCCAACCTTGGCCGTAGGCACATTCAGGCTGATATCATTCGTGCCAACCTCAAAAAATGTCTTTAGCATATTCAGATTCAGGCTCTTCCCAAACCGGCGGGGTCTTGTAAAAAGGTTTACACTCCCCCTTGTATTTATTAGGTCACGGATAAAGCCAGTCTTATCTACATAGTAGAAATCATCCCTTTTAAAGTTTTCAAAAATTCAATCCCTATTGGAAGTTTTTTAGCCCCATATTGCCAGTACCTCCTTGAGAGTTCTACAATCTTTGTCTGTATCTTATCATTATCTCAGGGGGAATTCAAGGGAATAAGAAAAATGGCTGGTATAGTGGAAGTAACGGGAGGTGATGCCTGAATAGGTTTCACACTTAAAAAGCCATTACGAAAAAGTATACTTTTTCGTAATGGCTTTTTTCCGTTGATTTCTTAACCATTCTAATATATTATCGACAATCCGTCAATAAACTTAACACCTAATTTTTGTAATATCTGTCTAAAAAAATTTCCAGGAAATTTGTCACGAAAAAGTATACTTTACCGTAATGCCAAAGATTTCGTCCTGCCATGAACCTTGGAATCACGTAAAGGAGGGAGGTCCAGGCGGATTATCCATGCTGCGTCCGGGCTACCAGGGAGCCGGTGTAAAGCTCTTTTGGGGAAGCTGACAGGACATCGGGCAGGGTAATGCGTCCAATATGTGACATGCCGGCAGACAGAGTATGCAAGACCATCCATCAATATAATAGAAATCCTGTCCCGGCAGCGGATATGCGCAAGCTCGTGGAAATCGCAGAAGATTACGGAAAAGTAAAGAATTACGTCTACGCACGTTTTGGCGGAATTGCCAGCCTGTCCAAGCTCTATCCAGGCTATACGGTACAAAATGAAATGACGGGCAGCGGTCTTCGAGAAACACTGGGCATGCCGTCAGTGTATTTTTACCTGGCAGTCTTTGACGCCTTAGGCGATATTAAGTGCCAATGGACACGGACAAAGACGAAAATCCTGAAGCTGTTGAACCAGAATGAAGGATTTTCCGAAGCAGATAAGCACTATCTCAGGTTCTTGCTCAAGGTAAACAATGCCTTTGAAGAGGCGCTGAACCAGAAGCCCATGGAACTGCCGAAAGCCGTGCAGAAACAGTATGAAAAGGTGGCTGCCCTTGTGGATACCGACAGGCTCCACAAATACCTGTGCAGACAGGTACGGAAATATCATGTAAATCTCAATACGGACAGAACGGATGGGTTCTCCATAGCAGAGCGTGCATATCGGTATGCAGACCATGGAATCTATATTTCCGTCAAGGAGAAACGGAAGCGCATTTTCGTACTGCTGACTGACAACAACCAGTACAAGAGCCAGCTGTTTATCAAGCTGTTTCCGGAACAAGACCGGATCGAAATTAAGGTTCCGGTCAATGTAGCAGTCCAGAGCCACAGGGATTACCAGAGGCAAGTCGGGACTGCCGTAGGACTTTATACCATGCTGACAACCGATGAAGGGCATTGTTATGGGGAAGAGTTAGGAAAGTATCAAATCAGGTATGCAGACTGGATCCGTGAGCGGACGGGGAGCTACAACCGTAACCGGAACGAAAATCCGGGAAGAAAGAAATATTATGCGCAAAAGAAACGGCTCGAAGAACAGCTCCACAGTTATATCAATCAGGAACTGAACCGTTTCCTGAGGGAGGAAAAGCCCCGGGTCATCTATATGGTAAAGCTGCCCAAGCCTCATGCAAGGGGCGGGGATAAGAAGATTAACCATTCCATGGCGCAATGGCAGAGAGGGTATATACGGAAACGGCTCTGGCAGAAGTGCAGAGAACAGTCGATCGATATCGTAGAAGTCTTTGGAAAGGATATCAGCAATGAATGCAGCGAATGCGGACGACTGGGGAAAAAAGAAAAGGGAGAGTTCTGCTGTCCGGCTTGTGGATATCGGGCAGAAGAAAAGGTGAATACAGCCCGGAATACAAAAAAACGTGGGCAGGGGGATGGGGCGCTGAAGCCCCGGGGGAGTTTTGGGTCATAAGAACAGCCATTTTAGATGAATCATGGTGATGAGCCAGGATTTTACCGCAAGGACTAAGAGGGCATTCATGATATAAAAACAGATACGGCATTAGAAGTCAGGTGGATCCTTATTGTGTTCAGGCCAGAACATAGATAGGATAGATATCTGAGGATTGGGTATGCCAGGACCTTGTGAACATGATTGACGAAAGAAGTGCATAGAAGCGCTTGCAGTTCATTGATCTGCGGCCGGCGGCCGATCATGATGTAGCAGGGAGCGAAGCGGGGAATCCCGCATCATCCGTTGGAATGATCATTTAGGATGACCAATGTGCCTTATTTAAATTTGGAGGGAAAAATGACGACAGCATTGATATTTGCAGGAGGAGCGGGCAGAAGGATGAATTCCCGTTCAAAGCCGAAACAGTTCTTGGAGATGCATGGAAAGCCCATCATCATTTATACATTAGAGCATTTTGAGTACCATGAAGGCATTGACGCGATCGTAGTCGTGTGTCTCAAGGAATGGATCAAGGAGCTGGAAGGTCTCCTGAAACGATTTGGAATAACAAAAGTAAAGAAGATAGTTTCCGGCGGAGAGACCGGGCATGATTCTATCTATCTCGGCCTGAAGGCCATGGGGGATTTCAGTAAAGAAAATGACATCGTACTGATCCACGACGGGGTACGTCCGTTTATTACAGGGGAACTGATCATGCGCAACATAGAAGCGGTCAGGGAGTTTGGAAATGCGATCACCGTAGAGACAGTCAGGGAGAGCGTCATCCGCAGTGTGGATGGCAGACATATCTGCGAAGTGCCGCCGCGGGATGAGATGTATATAGCAAAGGCTCCGCAGTCCTTTCTCTTTGGAAGAATCCTAAAGCTTTATGAAATGGCCGGGATGGATGGAATAAAGAGCATTGATTCCGCGCATTTGTGTAGTCTGTACAAGGAGCCGATGAATATGGTCGCGAGTACGGGGAACAACCTGAAGATTACGGAGCCAGCCGATTATTATATATATCGCGCGCTATATGAAGCCGTGGAAGGGCAGCAGATTTTTGGGTTGTAAGAAAGAAGGTGGATATAAAATGAACGGTCAAGATCAAACAATAGAATCGAATAAGAAAAAGAAACAGACAGTGATTCTGGCAATTATTGTGATAATCCTTGCAATTGCCCTGGTAGTGGCAGTGTTGCTTTTGCTAAGAAAAGGCGAGAAAGACGAGGAAAGGCGTAACGTCGTGGTGACTGAGGAGAATGCAGAGGAAATTGCGGCCCAGATGGCAGAGGCGGATTATGTGGAGCCTGGATATTATACAGTGAACATGACCAGAGAATGGCATTTCAGTAAGGGAAATGAAATCTCTGATAACGCCAGGGTGGATAACCTTCCAGAGAATACCAACCCGGTCTATCTGGACGTATTTTTAGCGGAAGACGAAACAGAGCCAGTCTACAGTTCTCCGATTATCCCGGTGGGGAGCTATCTGGAAAAAATATCATTGGATCAGCCCCTTGGGGCAGGGGAGTACGACTGCGTGGCAGTCTATCATCTGGTGGATGATGAACAAAATACCATAAGCACCTTGCGGATAAAGATTAAGCTTGTGGTGGAATCCTAGTATATTACCGCCATGGATCGGACACAATCGAGAAGCAGTTAGCAGACAAGTAGCATCTTGCTATTGTTGTGAAATAAATGTCCGGTACATGCGGTTATATAAAAAATAAATATAAAGGAGGAACAAAATGGAAAACAAAAAAATGAAGAAACTGCTGGCTCTTATGCTTGCAGGAACGATGACCATGGGAATGGGAGTCACAGCGTTTGCGGCAGACGCAACATCCGGAGACGCAGAGGGCGCAGGAGAACTGGAAGGACATGTGGAGAGGGATGTACTGGCTGTCACACTTCCAACGAATGTTGATGCAGGTACGTTCAAGTACATTATTGACCCAGAAGGGTTGATCGCCGAGACAGACAACGCGAAATATGCGGATGCGACCTTCGAGGAAGGAGCGAGCGTATTTTTCCAGTCCGCAGATAAGACCTACACTAAGGACAGCAAAAAGCTGAAGGTCACAAACAAAGGGACTGTCAATGCAGATGTGACCGTAACGGCGCAGGCTGCGACTTCAGGAGATGTCAGCATGGCCGCGACTTCAGGAGATGTCAGTGGAGATGCCAAAAAGTTGTATCTAGGGCTGGATGTAGCAGGGAAGGCAGAAAAACCAGTAAAGGATGACGCTTCAGCTACTGTAACGGTAGGAGTCGTAGGAAATCCGGACAATTTTGAGACTACATATAATTCCACATCCGGAAAATATGAGTATGGTGTAAAGGCAAATGTTCCGGAGACTGCATGGAACAGCTTTGAGTTCGGGCTTGTGAACGGCGTATGTAGTACGGACGCAAAGTGGACGGATGAGGATGCTGCGAAAGTGCCGACCGTTAAAGTGACCTGGTCTTATGAGGAGCGTGAGGATACTTCTACGGCTGATCTACTCGATGAGAATGCTTCTGCTGACGCAGCGCCAAGCATCGGAGCGACAGGAACTTATAATAAGTCCACTGGTGTGATTACTGCTAACGTGAATCTGGGCGCAGGATCAAAGGCATCAACACTTAAGACAGCAAAATATGGCAGTTCCATAATCAAAGCAACGAACGATGTGGTGAATCCGGCCGTAAACGGAAGTGTATTTACAGGTTCTGTTTCGGATGCAGTCAAAAGTGGATGGGCTGGTCTTACCGGTCCGGTATATGTTGTGATTACCCTGAATGATGGGACAACGCAGGATGTTACATTGACAATGCAATAAACAAAGTTTTGTTACTGTAGGCTGGCGGGTATATCCCGGCAGCCTATGGTAAAAGAGAATTGTTCAGAAGAAAGGTAGAAGATAGCTTGGAAAATGATTCTATTATGTATGAAAGTTATTTGGACAGACCTTTTCTAATTGCACTCCATAAGGTACAGGATGATATTTTTGGAATGCATGTATGCAGTAATCTGATTTATCGCTTTAATTTAGTAGATAAGACATTACATTATTGCGGAAGAATGCCGGCTTTTGATAAAGAACAATCGAAACCTTTTCACTGCATTATTCGCTGTGCTGATTTATATTTTTTTGTTCCGTTTTGGAATGCAAATCTGGCTATTTACGACACGAGTAAAGATTCATGGGCAAAAATTGATTTAAGTAGGTTAAAGGGATTTCCGTATCAGGAAGGGCATTTACCGGGATACTTTTTTGGGGCTTGTCTGTTCCGGGATCAGCTGTTCCTTTTGCCTTTCGGATGCCGGCAGCTGCTCAAGTACCATGTTAGAACCGGTAAACTGACCATTTGTGCAGATTTTGGAAAGACAATACTAAAACAGGATGATTTGCTTTTTCATCGGTTTGCATGGGTCGATGAGAAGAATATTATTTTGAGCTGTTTATGCTCGAACCATGTAGTGATTTTTAACCTGGAAACCAATGAAATTAAAATCAGTACAGTAGGGCAGGAAGATTATCGATTCAGCATTGTAATCAAGTATGAGGACAGCTTTTGGCTGGTGGTCAAGAATAAGCTATCCTTTTTAAAATGGAACCCGGATAGAGGATATGTAGAAGAATTTAAAGCATTTCCAAAAGGATGTTCGATTGTAAATGATAAACACTGTTTTGATTCGGCGAATGTATATGTTCATAACGGATTTTTATATTGTTTTCCGGCATCGTGCAATATGGCAGTTAAATTTGATATGAAAAATAGGATGGCAGAAGAAATTGAGTCTCTCAGATTCTACTGCCAGGATACAGAGCTTAACAGAGAACAATCTACATTTGACGGAGGAATACGAGAACAAAATAAAATATATTTGCATTATCAGTTGGACAAAATTCTGGAATTTGATTTGGAAACAGAAAATGTCTATGCATATGACCGGATTGTAGAGGATTCGGACAGTATAAAAAAGTGGAAAAAAGATAATATGAATATTTTTCTGGAAAGTATTTCCCATGGGGACAAAGAGGATGAACGCCGAAAGGAAAAATCCATGGGGAAAAAGATCTATGATACGGTATCCGGATTTAGAAATAGATGAAAAGGGAAGAAGTCAGAATGAAAAAGGTCGGAATTTTAACCTTATTTTATAAAACATATAACTTTGGAGCGCAGCTCCAGGCTTATGCATTACAGAAGGCTGTGGAATCGCTGGGAATTCCATGTGAACAGATACGTTTCGTCTGGAGTAAGGAAGATACGAGGGGCTATTACGAAAATGTTACGGTAGATCAGCCTGCTTTTGAAGAATTTGCCGCAAGGATCCCGCACAGCAAAAGAATATATACACCGGCGGACTTGTCGGAGGCGGAAAAAGAATATGACAGTTTCCTTTGTGGAAGCGATCAGATATGGGGAGTGAAAGACAGTATGCCAGAGCATGTACTTCCACAGATGGCATTGTCTTTCGTAGGAAAAAATAAAAAGAAAATAGCTTACGGAGCCAGCTTCGGATCGGCAGATATTGAGGAAAACAGAAAGCAAGTATTGAAGCGATTTTTGAACAGGCTTGATCATATTTCTGTAAGAGAGCGCTCGGCAATTCCAGTTGTTGAGGAAATGAGCAAAAAGCCAGTTACTTCCGTAGTGGATCCGGTATTCATGCTTTCGGCAGAACAGTGGCGATTGGCCGCAAGCTACGGAAATGGACGGTATTCGGATGAAGCGTATGTATTGCTTTATAGTGTTTCCGGCAGCGCTGTCTTGCATGAGCAGGCAAAGGAGTTTGCAGAAGAACGAGGAATGTCTCTCGTTTATATTGCTTATATAGGCGGAGTACGTGTCGGTCCGAGTGATTTCCTGGCTTTGATAGATCGTGCGGCTTATGTCATTACAGATTCATTCCATGGAACGGCATTTTCCATTATATTCCAAAGACCCTTTATTACGATGGGAGTGGATTCCCTTCCGGAGCGTTTTTCTAAAAATGCCAGAGTAAAGGACATGTTGAAGTCATTTGGTCTTGAAGCTCATTTTTTCCAAAGGGCTGATGAAGCGTGGAAAACAGCATTGACCGTACCAGACTATTCAAAAGAAATCATAGAACATTCCATTGATTATTTAAGATATTCTCTTATGAAAGAGGGAAATTTGCCGAAGAGGTTCAAGAATTTCCAAGAGCTTCGGGAAACGGTGATCGATCAGGGGAAATGTACTGGCTGCAGCGCATGTACCAGATGTTCCCTATCCTGCATACGGATGGCTGCAGATGAACTAGGATTCTACCATCCGGTGTTCGATGAAAGATCCTGTACGGACTGTGGCCAATGTCTGGATCTATGCCCGGCCTATCCGGGGCAGAAGTCCCGGTCTGCCCCGGCAGTTTCCGTACTTGCAGTGCAGGCAAAGGATGAGAAGATACTGGCTCAAAGTGCGAGCGGAGGTGCTTTTTTTGTCATAGCAGAGAAATGGATCGATGACGGCGGTGTGGTCTGCGGCGCTGTATATGACGATTTGAATGATTTTGCGGTGAAGCACATATGTACAGATACAAAAGACGGGCTTCTTGCTATGCAAAAAAGCAAATATGTACAGAGTGAAGTGGGAACATGTTTTGCAGAAGTGGAACAATATCTGGAACAAGGCCGACGTGTACTTTTTTCCGGTACACCGTGCCAGGCTGTAGGACTTACGGCATATTTGCGAAAAGATTATGGGAGGCTCTATATCATAGATCTGGTCTGCGGAGGCGTCACGGCTCCCCTTCTCTGGAAAAAGTATGTGGATTTCTATCAGAGGGATGAAGCGTTAGAAGCATTCGATATGCGGGCAAAGGCAAAAGGTTTCTTTGATGTCAATGGAAGGCTGGCTTTTACCATGTCACATTTACGAAATGGAAAAAAACTTATTTTTGATAAAGACAAGGATTTGTTCCTGCGCCCGCGGATGTCTTTCTATGGGGAAAGCTGTTATCAATGCCAATTCAAAGGAGACTGCCATGATGCGGATCTTACCCTTGGGGATTTCGTTGGTCTTCCGAAGATCTTCCCGGGGAAATGCGAAGAGAAAGGGATAAGCCTGGTAATCGTACGGAGCGAAAAAGGGAAAGAACTTATGGAATCCTGTCAATCTGCTTACGAATCCTTCCATGCCACTTACGAGGAGGCGGCTTCTTGGAATGAAATGCTGGACTTCAGTATGAAAAAGCCTTTGGGAATAGATTATTTAAGGGGAATCGCCCCGGTTTCTTCCATCGAGCGCATTTACTATGAGGGTGAGCGGATACAGTCTATACAGGAAAGAGAAGATTTCTTGAGGACCTTCTGTTTGGAGCTGAAGCGTAACGACCTGCTTTCCCGGGTGAAAAAATATACGCATTTCCAGTGCTTTTTAGAACACGATCCATCCATTGTGGGGCGTATCGTGATATATGGCGCAGGGAAACTTGGACGGGCATTGCTTGACTGCATGGAGGGCGAGCCATTGTGTTTCCTTGACCGTGCAAAATCCCTGAAAAATGTGTGCGGCTGCCCGGTATATCGGATCGGAGAGGAAGAATTCGGAAAGATTGTGGCTAAGATTGCAGTGACAGTCATTATTACGCCAGTCTGGGATTATTGGGAGATAAGGGAGGACTTGAAGGAGATATATCCGGAAATGCACATCGTATCATTAGAAAAATTAATGGAGAGGATAGGCACATGGGAAAATTGATAAGTATAATCTCTCCTTGCTATAACGGCGAGAACTATGTGGGGCGGATGTTGGAATCTATTTTGCACCAAAGCTATAAGAATATTGAACTGTTCTGCGTAGACGACGGTTCCTCGGATGGGACTTCGGAGGTGATCCTTGACTATCGATCCCGGTTCGAGCAAGCGGGCAAGAAATTGTGTTACCTCAGGCAAGAACATCAGGGACAGGCCGCGGCCCTTGACTATGGATTAAAGCAGATATCAGGAGAGTATCTTTCATGGATCGATTGTGATGACTTTCTTACACCGGATTCAGTGGAAAAAAAGGCTGCGGCTTTGGACGCTCATCCTCAATATGGCATTGTTACCAGTAATCTGTATGTGGTGGATGAGACAGATCCGCTCCGTCCAATCCAGATAAAAGGAGAGATTTTCGGGAATCTGAATTACCAGCCAAAACAGTTCTTTCTGGCGCTTGCCGGAATGTCCCTGATGGAATCTCACTGCCATATGGTGAGGGTGGAAGCGTTTCGGAAGGTCAATCCGGAACTTAAAATATCCAGATGTCCGGCTGGTCAGAATTATCAGATATTGCTGCCAATGTACTATTTTTACGAGCGGTATTTTATAGAGGAACCGTTAGCGTATTATGTCATTCGCAAAGATTCCCATTTCCATTCTTACAAGACGCCGGAAGAAGAACAGATAAGGATTGAACAGCTTTTGGATATGTTGGAGGAGACATTCTTATATATGGGCATTCCAAAAAAATTACGGAAAATGTATCAGAGACAGTCATATTTCATGAAAGAGAAAAGGAGTGGAGATTATCGTGGCTGAATTAACGAGATGGTCGGGCAATACAACTTCTAAGATATCCTTATATGATAAAGAATTAGACAGACTGGCGGAGTTTGTAAGGAATCATAAAAGGGTTCATATTTTCGGCACTGGCAAGATCGGGAAGGGACTTGGACATTATATGAAAGAGGCACAGCTCCCATTTGCCGGATATGTGACGTCGCCTGCTCTTGCGTGTTTCAAAAAGGAATATGTGCCAGGAGAATGTGGAATCATCATGGGAGTCAGCGATCGCTATTTCCCGGAAATACTGCCGCTCCTTGGGTTCATGGACAGGAAAGATATCTGTTCCCTGACGAGTGAGAAACGAGAAGAAATCGGACGTATTTTTTCTATTGACAGTGTGAAGGAAAATTTCTGGATCAATATATTTACGACGAATCAGTGTAATTTGAATTGTAAGAGCTGCAGCAGTTTTGCCCCGGTCTGCCCGCCGGATTTTTACGGACCAGAGCAGTTTGAAAAGGATATATCCAAACTTCGCGGATTAAAGCTGAAAACTATTTCCGTGCTAAAATTCACAGGCGGAGAACCATTCCTGCATCCGCAGATTTTTCGGATGTTTGCCTGTGCAAGGAAATATTTTCCGAACATTCCTATTGAATGCTACACGAACGGTCTGGCCGTAAAAGGGATGGAAGATGACAGGCTCAAGGAATTGGCAGAGCTTGCCATTACTCTTGTAATTACAGAATATCCGCTGAAAAATATGGATCTGAAATCTCTGTATGAAAAACTGGACAGAAATGCGGTCTCATACTGCGTCATCTATAGCGAAGGGCAGAAATACTTCTCTAAAAGACCTTTGAATTTTACGAAAACAACAAAGCCCCACCTGTTTTCCCAATGTCCAAGATACAAGATGTGCGACAGTCTGTTTTTGTTCAAAGGGAGATTGTATAAGTGTATCTATGTTCTGGCTTCGGAGTATTTCAATCACGCATTCGGAACCAGGCTTGAGGTGGTGGATCGGGATTGGCTGGATCTTTACCAGGTGTCGCCTGAGGAGATCTATCAATATTGTATCACAAGGCTTCCCTATTGCGGATATTGTGAGCCGATCGAAGAATTGGTGCCATGGGGGCTTTCTGAAAAAAAGATTACGGAATGGACGGTCTAGAGTATGATTTTACGCAATGCGAGCATTGGAGAAATGCTGTCGGAAATCGGGAACCGAAAGTTGGCGCTCTTCGGCGCTGGCGGGAGCATGAGAGATTTTTTTCAAGATTTTGGAGAAGCAGCTGCGGAGCATGTTTCCGTTATTGTTGACAATTCGCCGGGGGAGCGAACGGAGTTTATCTATAAAGAGCGGAGGATTTTGGTATTAAGCTGGGAGGACTTTGAAAAACAGGTATCCGGCGATTCCTGTGCCATTCTGATTACGGTGAAAGAATTTGAAGAAGTCCTTTGCCAGTTAGACAAAGTGGAGGCATTGGACAGAAGTCTATGCTATGTGCTGCATGCGCCGTTCTTGTGGAACCATAGCAGGAACGGGCGGCGCTTCGTGGCTCATGACTTTCGCCGGGAAAGAGGGAAGATCCCTAAGATCATTCATTACTGTTGGTTTGGCCCATCTGCAATGCCGGAATTGGAGCGAAGATGTGTGAAGGGATGGGAACAGCTGTATCCGGACTATCGGTTTCTGTTTTGGAATGAAAAAAATTTTGACGTGACAAAGGTACCATATGTCAGGGAGGCGTACGAGGCAGGGAAATATAGTTTTGTGTCGGATTATGTGCGTCTTGATGTTCTCTATCGCTATGGAGGTATTTATCTGGATACGGATGTGGAGCTGTTTGAAAGGCTGGAGCCTTTAATGGGATATGATGCTTTTTTTGCTTTCGAGCATTGGAATTTGCTTAATACGGGGCTGGGATGCGGATGTATCCCGCTACATCCTGTGATAAAGGATCTCAGATCTCTTTATCACAGGATGTGTTTCCGTAATGCAGACGGCAGTTTGAATCTCACGTCATGCCCGGAATACCATACGGAATACTTTCAGAAAATGGGAGTGGAGATTGAGAACCGTACGCAAGAAGTTGGGGGAATTCTCTTTTTATCCAGCGATTACCTGTCTCCGATGAATCAGGGGAACGGTATGTTGGAATTGAACGTAAATTCTATGGGAATCCATAAATATTCCTGTTCCTGGCTGCCTGAAGAGCAGAAACGGGCATGGGAGGAGTTAAAAGCAAAGCGCGCACCGTGGAATGAGCGGTTGGAAAAAGACTGGAAAAAGTGGATGGAGATGTTGAAGATATGTCGAATGTAGATTTTGTTGAGGCGTTCAGCAGAAATTTTGAGCCATATAAGGGAAAAAAAATGGCCTTATATGGATTGGGCGAGAATACAAAGCTGTTATTGGATTCCCTGCAGGGGTTCAATATTGTGGCATTAATGGATCGGCAGGAGACCGGAAACGTAAAATGGGGGAAAAGGGTCATTTCTATAAAAGAGTTAGAAGCATTAGGCGTGGAGGTTGTGGTCATCGTTGCAAGAGCCTGTTTTATCAAATTGATTTACGGGAGAATTGCTGTTTTTTGCCAACAGCATGGTATCGAAGTCTTTGAGGTCAGAGGCCGGCGGCTGGATTGCCGTGATGATTTAAAGAGTGGGTTGTATGCGGATAATGCTGTTGGGAGAGGAGTTACAGTTAAAAATGACTATGAAATGGGCTATAAGATTTTAGGACCAATCATGTCGCGTTTTATGCTTTTCACCATAAAAGAGGTGCAAAAATCTCCGGATGGAGTCATCTTGTTCGGTTCGAGGGATGGATACATTTTTAAGAAAATGTATGAGTTTTATTCTGCTTTTTATGGGAAAGGGCGGAAAGGGCCGAAAGGAGAGTATGTCTATACGTCCCGTATAAGCTGTGTGGCGGCAGGGCTTATATCGGAAGAGGATATCCTGTATGCACTGCGATTCCCATTTTCCGGCACGATAGAGGAACTGATGGAGCAGAGGTTCTTTATGAAAAAAGATGAATTACTTCCAAGAGAGAATGGCCTTACGGATGTCCAGTATGTTTTATTACATAAAGAAAGGATTATCCGCGGTAGCATGCGTCAGAGGGAATATTATAAAAGATATTTATCTCAGAACGTCACGATTCAAGGAAAACTGTATTTTGTAGACTTCTGGGCCTCCGGAACATGTCAGCTCTATCTGGAGCAAATACTAGGCTGTAAGCTGCAAGGGGTATATCTGCGGCATATAAGAACGGGAGATTCATATAAAGATAAGTTGGAAATAACATCCATGTATCCTGTTGAATGGAATGAAAACAACTTATACCATTTGGATGAAGTATATATCTTGCTAGAGGGAATTATCACATCTCCAGAGCCGACGGTGAAGTGTTTTGATTCTGATGGCAGACCTGTATTTTATAAGGAGGAACGGACACAGGAAGAAATTTCATTGGTTCAGCAAATACAACAAGGAATCCTTGACTATTTCAAGGATTATGTGACAGCCGGAGGCGCTCTGGAATTGTGCGATCTTGGTCAGACGGATTCTTTATTGGGACTTTTGTATAATAGTGAATTGGTAAATTCGATATATTTGCAGAATTATATTGTGGAAGATGAGTTCGTGAATCGAAAATTTAATGTAAATGAATTTATTTGAGCGAGGCAGAAATTAAAATATTCGATTACTTTAAGATTGGTGTGGATTAGAGTATGGGGAAAAGATATTGGGAATGTTTTCTGGAACATTCAGATTTGTGGAAAGAGAAATCTGTTGCATTGTATGGTACGGGAGTGATTGCCGCTGAAATTCTGGAAAAATGTAAGCATATCCGTATTGCAGGAGTGTATGACCGGGATTTAAGGAGCGGAATGCTGTGCGATGTGCGTATTTTAAATATTCGTGACATTCGGAAAGACGGCATTGAAGTTATTGTAATAGCGGCCCAGCCTGAGAATGTATATGCGATCTATAAGAGGATAGCAAACACGGCGATAGCGGCAAACGTAGGACTTTATAATATTTATGGGGAAGATCTGACGGCATTATATGGGGAGCAGGAGTATGGATTTGAACCGGATGACCATTGTTTTGAGCAGGATGCGGATAGTCTTTTGGAATGGATACGCTCCCACGATGTTATAAGTTTTGATATCTTTGATACCCTGGTCATGAGAAAAGTATATGAACCCCATGATGTATTTTATATTGTTCAGAATATTGCGGATGAAAGGGGGATAAAAGTAGATAGTTTTTATGCGAACCGGATACAGGCAGAGATCAATTTGATTAGACAGATTCCGACTTTGGTAGAAATCTATGAAGAATTTCAGCGTTTGACAAAAGTATCTGCTCAGGCAAAGGAAGAATTGAGCCAAATTGAGATAGAGATAGAAAGGCAGGTCATCATACCGAGAGAGAAAATGGTGGATATATTTCATAAAGCAATTGACATGAAAAAGCAGGTCTATCTCATATCGGACATGTATCTGCCTACAGCCTTACTGGAAGATATACTGGAACAGAATGGAATCACGGGGTATATTAAACTTTATAATTCCTGTGATTTTCATAGACCGAAGGTAGATGGCTTATTTGAGATATTTGTCGGGCAAGTAAAAGGAAAGAGGTATTTACATATAGGTGATCATGCACAGGCGGATGGCGAATGTGCGAAACGTGCCGGAATAGATAGTTATGTGATTAAAAAAGGGTCGGAAATCTGTGAATCTTCGGTGTTTCAGGATGTAGGACTAAACATTCGGACATGGAATGAAAAATTATTGTATGGTTCCTTCGTGAGCCGTTTGTTCAATGACCCTTTTTGCGTAGGGACAAACGGGCGGATCGTTGTCCAACGAGTGGAGGATCTGGCATTCTGCGGTGTTGCGCCTATGGTATTGACATCGCCGGTATTACAGAAAGCTGTAAAGAATTTTTATGATACTTATTGTCTTTTTGGTGATGATTCGCCAGTCTCTACAGAGTTCTTGGACGGTACCATGTCGGTCTTGGAAGAAAACAGGATCTGTGTAAAGGACCGAAGGGTTAGAGAACTATCTTACTTGTCTGATTTTCGGCTGTACAATCTGTGCATATTATTTTGATACAGTTCATAATAAGAAAGGATGAAATAAATGATATGGCTGTTTATCTGATTACGGGCGCGTCTGGGTATGTCGGCTCTATGTTGGCAGAATATATATTGAAAACAGACCGCTCGGCAAAGGTTATTGCACTGGCGAGAGATGGGGAGAAGATGGGGAGAAGATTGCCGCAAGATTCTTTGTTCGTGTTTCAGGCGAATCTGTGCGAGGATGGATGGGCGGAGCGGTTCTTTATGGAAGGACAGGTCATGGAGGGTGCTGGATTGCCGGATCACATCATCCATTGTGCTGCGGTTACGGATTCTTCGGAGATGGTGTCACATCCTGTGGAAGTAATCTCAAGTATTGTGAATGCGACACAAAATGTGCTGGAATTTGCACGGCAGTGTAAGATTAAGAGTATGGTCTACCTTTCGAGCATGGAGGTTTATGGGAGAGTAAATGACAGGGCGGGACATTTGGTGACGGAGGATGAGGCGGGGATGGGCAGGATCGATGTATTGGATGTTCGGAGCTGTTATCCATTGGGGAAGAGGATGAGTGAAAACATTTGCTATTCCTATTATCGGGAATATGGTGTCCCGGTGAAGATCGCACGGTTGGCGCAGACTTTCGGAAGGGGAATCCGGTGGTCGGACAACCGGATTTTTGCACAGCTCATCCGGGCGGTGAAAAAAGGGACGGATATCGTTCTGCATACGGATGGGACATCTGTGGGAAATTACTGTGGTATTGATGATGTGCTCAGGGGGATTATGACGATTCTGGAAAAAGGAGAGGATGGGGAAGCTTATAATGTAGTGAATGAGAAAAATACGATGACGATCCGGGAGATGGCAGAGCTTGTGGCAACACAGGCAGCGGGAGGAAAGATTCGAGTGGTATATGAGATCCCACAAGGAAATCCTTATGGGTATGCCACAAAAACTGGATTGCATTTGTCAGGGAAAAAACTTGCGGGACTTGGGTGGCAGGCGAAGGATAGTCTGCTTGAAATGTATCTGAATGCATCTTTTGACCAACGGGAATAGACTGGGAGCTACCCAATCAAAACCGTCTTTATGAGTAAATAACTTAATTCTGACAAGAAATTATCAACAACAGAAAAGCTGTACGGCATTTTTTTATGCAAAAAGTGACATTTATTTGCGTAGAACATCTTTTCTACGCAAATTATATGCAGTTCCCGGGCATTTTATTCCTCAAATGTGAAACGAATCATGAAAATGGCAAAATATAGGAGCAAGACGAAGGATTGTCGGCTGATGGTCAAAGTCCGGCTTTCTTCTGGCAAAAAAATAGACAGACGAGAGTGGGAAAATTTTACTAGAAAAGGGCTTAGGGGGCTATTGAAGGCAAGAATGCTCAAAAGCTTGGGGGCGTATCGCTGGAATATACCGGCCCGATAGGAATCAGCCTTTTTGAGAGATTAAAAAAGCCTGTATCAAAATATGATTTTCTTTTTGTGATAGAGCAGATTGTTGATATGGTTCAAAAGATAGAGATGAATTCCATGTCAGTCAATAAGATTGTCTGGGATATTCATCAGGTATATATCAATGGATTGACAGTGTGAAGCCAGACGCCTTATCTGTTGAGTATTCAGAACCGGTTTTAAGTAAAATATTTAGTTTTTACGACGCTCCGGTAACGGTAACGTTTACTGCGTATGATAAAACTTCCGGTGTGGACCGGTTTGAGTGGAATTATACCCGGTCGGAGGGCGCAAGTACGACGAATTTGGACAAGGATAGCGGATCGGTTGCCGCTGTGGCAGACAGTAAGGAGCCAACCAAGTTTACAGCACAGATAAAATTGCCGAAAAGCCAGGTACAGCAGATGCGGGGATATCTTACGGTAAATGCTGTTGATAAAGCTGGGCTTGTAAGTGAAGAGGTCAAAGATGACGGCAGGATGTTTGTGGTGGATACGATATCGCCAACCCAGAGTGTTACGTTTGAATTGGAAAAGGCGGGAGGCACATCCCGGGTTGTCGATAACCGGTACTATTTTTCGGCTCATGTGAAGTTCACGTTTCATATCACAGAGACATACTTCTTTTGATTGTTATTATTATGGAAGGCTTTGAAGCTATGTCCATAATAACTTGTATTGCTGCGTTTATTTTAATGCTCTGGTCAGGGAAGAGTATGAAAGTAAAGGGCGGCTATATAGAAACTATGTGCAATATTGAATTTCAGCGAGGCAGGATTAAATGGCAGTATCCATCGATTGATTTGCAGGATGGAAATGGGGCGGCGTCTGTTGTATACTATATTTACGAAAATGAGATAAAAAGTATTTTACTCAGCCAAGAAATCCGTTCCTTGAGAATCGAGTGCTGTCCTGTGGCAGAATATCACGATAAGGCGGGAAACACAAAATCCATTGATTATGGTAAGATGAACAAGAACTGTGTTTTAATTATGTATAATTGTGAGCTTAAAAGAATTCAGGACTTAATAAATCAATATATAAAAGTAGATATAGAATTTGTAGATTAGGGAGGAACAGGTATGGGATTGTTTGGAAGAAAGAAAGAACCGGAATTGTTAAATTTGTCATCAGTTCAGTTGGTAAATATTTTAAAAAAGGCTATATTATTGGCAGAAGAGGATGTCAATGCCAGAAGTTATACCCTTGGGCCGGAGATTATGTTTGAATATCATGATACAATACATTTTATTGGTGTCAAATATGATAAAAAACGAGCAAAAGCAGCGAAACAAAAGGTATTTTGTAAGGAATTTGTATCAGTATACTTGGATAAACAGAATTATCTTTCGCCGGAGGAGCTATATGAAAATGCAGTTGTAGAAGGGGTGAACCTTAAAGATATTACATCGGAAATTATGATTTCTGCTGATTATAAGGAAATATTATAGATTATTCTATACTTTGTTGGACGAAGTCCACCCGCCCGCAGGGCATGCATTACGGTGTGCCCTTG
>OFGE01001174.1_pt1 | contig 24423 bp, 21 predicted proteins | sample 1521681 | NCBI WGS metagenome assembly OFGE01 (sample SAMEA3504093, study PRJEB24116) | mouse gut metagenome | biome: mouse gut; feature: mouse-associated habitat; material: faeces | place: Denmark | collected 2011
AAATGGGATACTTTAGAGCCCCTTAGCCCCTGAACACAGACCCAGGCGCATACCCTGCCCTCTGGCTGACGTACCACTTGCCACCCCGCTTCGTCCCCTCTTTTTTAAAAGCCACCCCTCGCCACTGCCGCAAACAGCTCAGTAAACGGCGCAGAACAAACTCCAAATCCCACAATACAAACCGCAAACACCAAAAGCGGCGCAAGCATCATCCAATTCGGATCCCGCATATCCGCAACCGTCCCATAATCAAAATCCGCCTTCGGAAAATAAGCCCGCACCATAATCCCAAGCATATACATCGCCGTAAGCAGCGCGCTCACAAGCAGCGCCCCCACGCCGGCATAAGCCATTACATTTCCGCTTGCAATCGCCGCGTCCGCCAGATTCCACTTGCTGACAAAACCGCACAGCCCCGGCACACCCATCAGAGCAAAAGACGCCGTCGTAAACACTGCGAACACCTTCGGCATCTGTCTGGCAAACCCGTCTAACTGGTGGATATAATGCCGCCCACTCTGGTGCATCACCGCCCCCGCACAGAAAAACGAACAGATTTTCATAAACGCATGAAACACCATATGGCAAATCCCCGCCGCAAAACCCGCCGGGGTCATCACCGTAACCCCAAACAGAATATACGAAAGGTTGCTCACCGTCGAATACGCCAGCCGCCGTTTCAGATGCGTTTCCTTAAGCGCCATAGACGACCCGTACAGAATCGTCACCAAAACCGCCCCCATCACCAGGTACTGCGCCCAGGTCCCGCGCAGAAAATCCGCCCCAAAGCAATAAAACGTCAGCCGCATAATCGCAAACGCGCCCGACTTTACCACGGCTACCGCATGCAAAAGCGCCGTAACCGGCGTCGGAGCCACGCCCGCCTGCGGAAGCCACGAGTTAAACGGGCATACCGCGGCCTTTACGCCAAACCCGAAAAAGCTGAACACATAAATCAGCAAAAACAAATTCCTGCCCTCGGAAAGCTTAGCCGCATTCATCACGCCGCCCAATAGAAAATCCGAAGTCTCCCCATAGGTAATCACAAAAATCATCCCGATAAACGCAAACGCCGCCCCGCCGATGGAATAATACAGATACTTGCGGCTCGCAAGAATCGCCTCCCTGGTCAGCGTATGCATCACCAAAGGCAGCGTCACCAGCGTCAGCATCTCATAAAAGCAATACATCGTCAGGAAATTATCCGCCAGCGCAATCCCAAGCGTCACCCCGTACGTAAACGTATAAAACATAAAAAACGTCTTTTCATGTTTTTCCTTCGTCATATATTCAAACGCATACAGCGTCGCAAGCGGCCACAAAAAAGAAATCAGCCCCGCAAACACCGTGCCCAGCCCGTCCAGCTGAAACGCTATCGCCAGATTTCCGGTAAAATTTACAAGCGTAAACTTCTCAAGGGGCCGATGCAGCAAAAGCATCCAGACCAGAACCGAATTAAGCGTCACTAGCCCCTCTAAATACCAAAGCATATGCCGTCTCTTCTTCCACGGGATCAGCGGGTTTAACGCCCCTCCCACGAAGGGGACAAGCACTGCCAGAAACAAATAAAATGCATTCATCAAATCCCCTCCTTATACTTCCAGCGTAAGCAAATGAACCGCATACGTATACAGCGAATCCGTTAGCCCATTCGGCAAAAGCCCAATTAAAACCGTAAACGCCGCAAACACCAGCAGCGGGACCAGCATAATAAGGGGCGGCTCTTTTCCCGCAAACCGCGACGCGTCATACTCCTCCCCCGGGAAAAACCCCTTCATCGTAACAGGCAGAAGATACCCTGCCGTTAGCAGCGCGCTCACCAAAAGCACCGCCGGCCCAAGCCACGAAAAAACAGGAATCCCGGAAGCAAGCGACCCGGACGCCAATAACCACTTGCTCACAAAACCGCTTGCAGGCGGAATCCCGATTAACCCCAGCGACACAATCGTATAGCACCAAAGCGTAACCGGCATCCCCCTGCCAATCCCCCGCAGTTCATCCACGCGCGTGCACCCCGTCCGGTAAATAACCGCCGCCGCGCACAAAAACAGCGCCACCTTAATAAACGCATGCGCCGCCACATGCAAAAGCGCGCCCGTCACGGCCTCCCCCTGCATCACCGACAATCCAAACAGAATATACGAAAGGTTGCTCACCGTCGAATACGCCAGCCTCTTTTTTAGCGCCGGTTCCCCAAACGCCAGCATCGATCCCATAAACACCGTAACCAGGGCAAGCGTCATCCAAACCGTCTGCACCCACGTCCCGCGCAGAAAATCTACGCCTATCATCTGGTAAACCACACGGATCACCGCCAGCACGCCCCCCTTTACAATCACACCGGAAAGCGCCGCCGAAGCAGGTCCCGGCGCAACCGGATGCGCCGCGGGCAGCCACGCATGAAGCGGAAACATCCCCGCCTTCACACCAAATCCCAGAATCATCAAAAACGCAACCACCAAAAACAGCGTCTTATGTTCCGCAAGCGCCCCGGCCGGAATCACGCCGCCCGCCGTAAACCGCAGCGTCGTCCCAAAGTGGCAGATAAAATAAATGCCAAACAACGCCATATACGCGCCCGCAAACGAAAAAAACAGATACCTAAGCCCCGCCATCACCGCTTCCCGGCTCTGCGTATGCAGCACCAGCGGCAGCGACGTCAGCGTCATCAGCTCATAAAACAAATACATCGTAATCAAATTTCCGGCAAAATCAAGCCCCAGCAGAACCCCGAACACAATCAGATAAACGCCGTAATACCGTTTTTCATTCTTCTCATGCTTCATATATTCAAACGAAAAAAATCCCGCCAGCACCCAGACCAGCGTAACCGTCACAGAAAAAAAACGCCCAAGCGTATCCAGTTCAAAAAAAATCGGAAACTCCTTCGTCAGATAAAACAGCGTCACGCCGTCCGCCGGAACCATAACCGCAAACAAGGCAAACGCCCCGCCCAAAACCAGCACGGCCCCCGTATAAACCAGAAGCGACCTGCGCTCCTTAAAATCCCTTTTCAACAACAACAAAACACCGGCCAGGATTGGAAAAAACACCGGCAAAAGCAGACAATGCTCCATTTCGATTCCTCCTAAAAATGAACCCAACGCCCCGCGCTCTCTTTAAGCAAACACAGAAAGCCCCTGCGTAATCCAGTCCGCAATCGGCTGCGAACACATCCCAAGCACAATATTCAGCGCCACAAAACACAAAAGCGTCAGCGCATACAGCGGATGATCCTTTGCAAACACCGACGGATACTTACTCTTAATCGGCGTATAAATACGGATCACCGTCTTCATAAAATAAATCGTATTCAACACCGTACTAACCGCCAGCACAATCAGCGCCGGCAGCATCTTCAAATTGCTCTGCACCGCTGCCTGCGAAAACAAAAGCTTGCTGATAAACCCCGCAAACAGCGGAATCCCGACCATAGAAAGCGCCCCGACCGTAAACGCCAGCCCCGCGCATACATTGCGGTACGCCGCCCCGGTCAGTTCGATAAACTGCTTATTGTCATCCGCCACATCCGTAAGCCCCACACCCGCAACAAACAGCAGCGACTTCGTCGCCGCATGGGCTAAAATATGAAACACAGACGCCACCATCCCGGCCGTCGTACCAAGCCCGAAGCCCATATAAATATACCCGATCTGCGCCACCGAAGAATACGAAATCATCCTGCGGATATCATTTTCCCGAATGGCGCTCGTCGATCCCATAATCATCCCCGCCAGCCCGAACACAAACAGCACGTTGATAATCCGGCTCTGTACAAAAATATCAAACCCGATCACGCGGTAAATAATCTTAATCAGCAAAAAAATATACCCCTTCGACACCAGGCTTGAAAGCATCGCCGCAGAAGATACCGTAGAATACCCGTATGCATCCGGCAGCCACGCATGGAACGGGAACAGCGCGCTCTTAATCGCCAGCCCGACCACCATCAGCGCAATCGTAACCAGAAGCGGGATCATATAAGACCCTTCCGCCGCAATCTGCCGCACGCTCTCCTGCACATTGCTCATCAGAAGATGCCCCGTCATATCATAAAGCATACAAAGCCCAATCAAAAACAGGCCCGATCCGAGCAGGCTCATAATCATATACCGCGTCGCCGCCTCAATCGCGCGCCCGCTTTCCATAATCATAATCAGCCCGCACGCCGCAATCGTATTGATTTCCACAAACACATACGCGGTAAACAAGTCGTTCGTATACACCAGCGCAAGCAAAGAGCTCAAAAGCAAATCTACCATAATATAGTAAAGATTTTCCTTGCCCGGATCGATTTCCAGCCGGATTTTTTCCCGACCGCCATTTAAAGAAAACAGCATAATCACGCAAAAAAACAAAGCCATCCCAGCCTCAAGCGTCCCGAACCGGATCTCGTTTCCAAGCGGAGCCGGAAAATGCCCCATCACATAGACATAGCTTTTGCCCGTAACATGCGTAAAATAAAGCGTACAGGCCGACAACACCCCGACCGCCGTTACGACAAACGTATTCAGCCGCCGCGCCGCCGCGCCCTTTAGCGCCGAACTGATAATCGCTGAAAACATCGCAAGCAAAATGGACAGGCAGGGGAAGTTCCTTATGATTTCCATTTTACAGCCCTTCCTTCTTCAGTCTCATCGTAATCTCGTCCAGATCAAGCGTATGGTACCTGCGGTAAAGCCGGATCGTAAGAGAAAGCATCAAAGCCGTCACCGATACGGACACCACAATACCGGTCAGCACCAGCCCGCTTGGGACAGGGTTAATATACGTATCCGGGCTTACGTTCCCGTTCACCACAATCGGCGCAATATGCCCTTCGATATACCCTTTTTCCGCCAAAAACAGATAAACCGCCGTATCCATAATATTTAACCCGATAATCTTTTTAATCATATTTTTCTGCAGCAGCAGATTGGTAAACCCAATCCCAAACAGCGCCACCGCCACCACTTCCGCATAATTGGCCAGAAGATGCGTCCCGATTTCCATATCAAAGCCCCCCTCTCCGAAACAGCGCATAAAACGCATACATCGTACATGCCACCTCAGAGCCTACAAAAATATTAATCGGCAGCGTAATGCCCCCGCTCAAAATCGTCCCCGGCTCCCCAAGCGGGATTAGGCACGGCAGCCCGTTCGCCCCGGTCAGAAAATAATACGTCACAATACACCCGTAACAGATAAGCGCCGTCACCTTAACGCATTTATAAACCTTTTCATTAAAAAATTTTTCCATCCTGTCAAATCCGAACGCCGCCACATACAGAATCATCCCCGCGCCAATCATCGCGCCGCCCGAAAAACCGCCGCCCGGCGAAAGATGCCCGTTTAATATAATGTAGATTCCAAACAAAAACACAACCGGAACCAGCAGCCTGGCAGCCACCTGTAAGATCGCGTCGTTTTTGGGTTCAAAGCCGCGGTCATTGGATTCCTTATTCTCCCGGATTTTATCCTCGTCCACCATCAGCATAATCATCACGCAGCAAGTCGCAATAAACAAAACATTTGTTTCCCCAAACGTATCAAACGCACGGTACGACAAAATCATGCCCGTCACAATATTAACCGCCCCAGTATCCGTAAGCCCCTCCGAAATATACGTATCCGATACAATATTATTCGTCGGCTTATCCTCCCTGCCCACAGACGGCAGATACGACACCGTAATGATCAAAAGCGCCACCACCGCGACACAAAACACAATACTAAAGCACCGGTACAAAATATTAAAAAAGCGCAGTTCCTTATTGTGCCCGCTGTCATAGACCTCTTCCATCGCCTGCTGCCTGTCTCGCATCCGCTCCTGGATCGTCTCTTCCTCTTCCACATACTCCTTCTGCGGGCGCATTTCCATATTTCCGACAAACGCGTCCTTCTCCCCGCCCATCCAGCGGAAAAACCGGAACGCAAACGTCTTTTCATAATCACTTTGTTTTCTGGCGCGGCTCATGTTCATCCTCCTCTTCCTGCTGGATTGCATGGATCTTCTTTAACGTAACAAAAAACAGGATACTCGTCACCCCGGCCCCGACCGCGGCCTCCGTAATCGCAAGATCCGGCGACTCCAAAAGAATCCAGATAATCGACATAATCAAACTGTACGACATAAAAATCAGAATCGAATTTAAAAGGTTTTTGGAAAAACTGACCGAAATTGCGCAGACCACCAAAAAGGCCAGCAAAATCACATTAAATACGGTCATCCGCCCCGCCCCCTTTATCCTCTTTTTTCCGTTTCTTTTTCCGCAAAATCATAATGCGGCAGTGGTCGAGAATCCGCTTATCCGTCGTCATCTGAAGCCTGGCAATCGCATGGGAAGACACCGGAGACGCGCACCACAAAAACACCACCACCAGCGCAAGCTTCGCCGTCACGGCATTCAGCCCGTTTGCCACCATAAGCCCCACCAGGCAAAGCCCAATCCCAAGGGTATCCCCGGTCGCCGCAATCTGCATCCGGTTTAAAACATAATGAAACCGGTATACGCCAAAAATTTCCAGAAAGAAGATAGACATCCCCATCACCAAAAAAGCCACCACTACAAAAAACCGAATCCACTCAATGATCGCCATATTTTTCCTCCCCCTTGTTTTTCCATTCCATATAAACGCCCATATATACCTTCGTCAGTATAATAACGGCAAGGAAGCTGATCATCGCGTAAATCAGGCAGATATCCACCAAATATCCCTCCTGCACCATAACCGCCAAAATAGCAATCGCCACCATAACCATTGTCCCCATCATATTAATCGCCACAATCCGATCCGCCATCCGAGGCCCCACAACCGCCCGGATCAGGCACGAAAAAAACAACAGCGCCAAAATAATCAAAAGCCCGAGGAACAGGATATGGTACGCCTGCTCCAACGCCGCAATTCCGCTATTCATGCCGGTTCCTCCATTTCTGCCTGGTATTTTCGTCCATTGTCTCCATTTTGCGCAGCATTTTGACAAAAACGCTCTCGTCAATCCCTTCCACCAGTTCCACATCCAGCGCATGTACAACCAGCTCGCTTCCTTCCAGCTTAATCGTAATCGTACCCGGCGTTAACGTAATGGAATTGGCAAGCACAACCTTTGCAACATCCGTTTTCAAATCCGTTGTAAATTTCACAATAACCGGATCAATTTCATTTTTAAAGCTGAGCGCTAATTGAATCGCGCTCATATTGGCCTTAATAATCTCCCAGATTAACACCAGGATATATGCCAGAATATACGGCAGCTTGCGCAAAAGCAACAGATCCGTTTCGACGGAATACCCCAGGAACTTACAGACAAAACCGTACATCACGCCCGCAATAACAACGCCAAAGGCAAAAATCTCCCAGGTAAACTGCCCATTCAAAAGAATCCACAGCAATAAAAATATAATATACATAACCGACCTCACACTCCCTTAGTAATTTACACCCGAAGGTGTGAGAAATCAAGTATTATATTTTATTTTTTGCAAATTATTAGCCTAAAGAAGATTCCCCCATCTCCTTTAGGCTTCCCTCAAAGCATATTTAAAAATTCCACGTAGTTAATCAATATCCATCCTTCCAACACACAAACCACATTACCGAATGGTTCCACCCCCTAAATAGGCACCTCTACGCCGTCCAGTGCCAATAAAACCTTCTGTAGGCCGGCCAAAACCGTGGTCAGACAGAGGGCCCCTCTTTTTTACGGCATCTCCTCCTCCCTCACCCTATCCCGATCCTTAATCTCTTTATCCGACCTTTCAACAAATTTTTCCTCATCTGTCAGCTCCCCATCCTCAAGCGCCACATATTCCTCATCCTGATCCTGCACCTTCACCTTCCGTTTCCTTACGATAAGCTCTGTCCCAAGGATTGTCGCCTGCTCCTCCACAATCATCACATAGCTTGAGCCGCCATCTGAATGAAGTGCATCCACCGGAATACAACACCCAAACCTTCCGGTATTTTTATTTAACTCCATCTCCCCAATTTCCCCAATTTCAATACCCGGATCCTCAATCCGGCCTGCCACCTGGCAGCTCCCGTCCTCTAATTCCCCGACCGCTTCCACTGTAACTCCAGAAACCTGCCGGTTATTTTTCGGAAAAGACAAGCTCATCCGGTCCCCTGGCGCAATATAAGCCTTCTCCTCCTGCGGCAAAACTGCCACAAACAGTTTCTCTCCTGCAGCATCACTTAACACCATCGCTGAAGTATCTGCTGTCCGTTCTCCTGCATGCACTAAGATCCGGCCGACATACCCATCTATCTGGCACACCACCTTCCCCTCCTGCTGTTTTAGCGCCTCCAGCTTTTCCCTGCTCTCCTTGAGTGACCGGATCAAATTCTCCTGCTCAGTCTTGCCTGTTTCTGCCTGGCCGCCCATATTCGCATCTTCAACTGCCCTTTTGGCTTGTTTTATTGCATCATTGCGTTTCTCATTGGCGCTGTTTACTTCATTTGCCTTTTCCGATACCGCATCGTCAAGCGCTTGGCGCTCCTTCACATATTCCTCCGATAGCCTGGCATCCAAACTCCTTTTATAATCAGAAAACGCCTTCTTCTCTTTCTTCGTCGCCTTTTTTTTCTTAGAATCATCAAATAGTTTTTGATATTCTGCATCCTGTTTGTAAGCGTTATTCTTATATTCCTCCTCCGATGGAAATGCATTCCGCGCTTCTACGGCCGCATTATGCGCCTCATTTGCCTGGTTCACTTCCCCCGCCGTGGTATTTGACACATCCTCTAAATCCTGGTTGGCGCGGTTTAATGCCGTTGTCCCATTTAGATTTTGGCTGGCCAGCTTCTCCTCCTCCGCCTTAATCTGTGCATCCACCTGCCCCAATACTTTTTCCAAATCTTGCATCTCAATCCAAAGCAATGTATCCCCCGGCGCAACTTTCTGCCCCTCCACTACTGGCACCTTTTCCACCAAAAGCCCTGCTTCTGTGACAACAGGAAGCTCCTCTTTTGTCAAAACCGTACCGCTCGCCCTAATCTTGTGTACAAGCGTCTTAGATTCTGCGGTTCCAAAAGAAACCCGCGGCATCCGGTAAGCGTAAATGCCCCGGGAAACAATTGTGCATACCAGCATAAAAACCAGAAACAGTATAAAATACCGCACTGCCCGTTCTTTTCGTTTTTCCATTTCTGCTGCTCCTTTTAATTTTCCCTATACCGCAAAACGCCCCTTACTCTTTCATCCCAGAGGCTGCAATCCCCTGCTCCAAATAATCCTGGCCCATAAAAAACACAAACACTGCGGGAATCAACGTAATCACAGAAGCTGCCAGCGCAACCCCTGCCCTCTGCAGATCAATCTCCGGTAAATAAAGAGACAGCGGCCAACGCGAAGGATCCGATAAAAATGCCAGCGGCTGCTCTACCATGTTCCAGTACTCCAAAAACCCAAGCACCAGAGCCGACAAAATGCCCGGGGAGCCAAGCGGCAGGCCAACCCGAAAGAACACCTGCCACTCATTTGCCCCGTCAATCTTTGCCGCCTCATATAAGTCCTTTGGAATCGCTACAAACCCCCGGTACATTATAAATACTGGAAACGTTGAAAATACCGCAGGCAAGGCCACCGCCCAGTATGTATCCATCAGATGCATCCCGTTTAACACCAAATAAGAGGGCAGCATCATAACGCTAAACGGCATCAGCATTAAAATCACATAAGACATATAAAGCGCCCTCTTTCCACGAAATGAAAATTTCGCAAACGCCCATGCCGCCGGGATGGACACAAACATCTGTCCAAGCAGGATTCCACCCACAACCTTCACACTGTTCCAAAACACCACAAGAAACTCCGGCGTAAAAAACAACAGATCCAGGAAATTTTGAAGCGTTGGATACAGCGGAAGCAAATGCCATTCCACCTTCCCGCCCGGATCTCCCCAAATAGCAGAAAGCGAATTCAAAAGCTCCTTGTCACTTTTTAACGCCCCCAAAACGACTGCAAGGATTGGCAGGCATATCACAAACCCTGCCGCAAGCAAAAATGCCCGGAAACATTTCATACGCATCTTATGACATCTCCTCCTTTTCCCAAAGATTCTGTAAAGTAAGTGAGCAAATGGCAAAAAAAACTGCTAGCAGCACGGCGGCTGACGACATTTTATCAATCTCCAGATTCGTAAACCAATTGTTAAACAAATGCTGCAGCAGGTAAATACTCTTTGGCGGATAAGATCCAGCCACCAGATATGCCTCCCGGAATACCTTAAAGGAATTCAAAAACGAAAGCATAGTAATTGTAAAAAACACAGGTTTTAGCTGCGGCAGGATCATATAGCGCACACACTGCCACTCTGTTGCGCCATCTATCCGCGCGGCTTCTGTAATGCCCGCCGGAATGCCCGCCATCCCGGCAATCCAAAGCACAATTGTATAACCTAGATTTTTCCATAAATAACTGATAACCAGTACCCAAAATGCCGCGTCGCCAGACAGCCAGTCCACCCTGGGCGCCCCAAATACCGCCAAAATCTGGTTGCTAATACCCTCCTTATGGAAATACACCTTCCAAATTAACACCACCACCGCCGTAGGCACTGCCATAGGCAGCAAGTAAATGGATTTGATAAAACGCATCCATTTACTTTTGTAAATCCCGAGCGCAGCTACAAAAGAAAGCAGCAAAAGCAACGGAATCCCCACGCCTACAAACCGGCACGTGTTCTTCACTGCCAGAAAAAACGCTTCATTAGAAAGAACCTCCCGGTAATGGGATAACCCTCCCGAGAACGATTGTAAAAGCATTTGTACAAATGGAAAGAACGTAAATACGCCCACCCCCAAAACGCTTGGCAGCAAAAACCACCACCTATTCCGCCAGATAGAGCCCGATTTTCTGTACAATCTGATCACATCCTTCGTCGACAGACAAGCCTCCCTCTAAAACTTTTATGCCGCCTTCAAGCACTGCCGTTAGCACCACATCATCTGAAACCGCAGCCTGGCCAAGCATGCCAATTTTTTCTTTCAGCGCCGCAATTTCCTCTGCCGTAGGCCAAGACGCTTTAAAATTCACCCGATCTGACGTACTTCCATCCTCTTCTGCCACAGTCGCAGAGAACCCCACTGTCGAATCCGGATTATCTGTTTTAGTAAAAGTATCATAAGCATCAGCATTGACTGGAAACCCATCTTCCAAATCTGCCTTCTGTACATTCATGCCCATAAGCTCCTTCAAAAAAGCTGCGGCCAGCTCCTTGTCCTTCGATTTTTCGCTAATTCCCGCAATGCCATACGGTACAAACAGCCCGCCTTTGGGTGTACCCATAAATTCATATGCCATCCCCTCTTTGTTATCAACTAAACCCTCCGCCATCTGAAAATCCGTCATACCAGTCAGTTTCCCAACAAGCAGGGCCTGTTCACGGCTAATCATTTCAAACATACCGCTGGCATTGATTGTAAAATTATTATAATCGTCCATCAGCCCATAATCTTCACGCCAGACTATCGAGTCATTATGGGCCTGCCGCTTGGCATCCGTAATATTTTTCTGCTCCTCTTCATAAACAGCCAGCGCTTGCTCTAAAAAAGCGCGTACGGCAGTTTCATCCACACCGTCTTGTGTAATTATAGAATGGGAATCCAGCATATAAAGCCGCTTTAACAGCTCTTCCGCCGTATAGGTCCCCAAAACCGTAGTCGCATTAGGCGCCGTTTCCCTTGCTGCCTTCACCGCACCTGCCACCCCGGTGATATCCCCAATGCCTGCCACCTGATCTGCCAGGCCAATCAGAACCGGAATTTGGAAGCGGATCGGAACCGCAAACAGCCCGCCGTCCGTTTCATACGCCCTTAACACATTGGAAAAATAATCTCCCTCCCCTTCCATTTCATTTGCCACGTCCCCTAAATCCATCAAAACGCCCTTGTCAATATACGACTGCAGCGGCATTTCATCCATTAGAATAATATCCGGCCCTTCCCCTGCCAAAAGACGCGTATTTAAATTGCGGATCGCATCCTCTTTCGTCACACCGTAATCACCCAGCAAACCTATTTCCTGTTTGACATATACGTCCGGATTTGATTTGCGGAACATACTGATCGCCTTGCTGACCGTCATATTTTGATTGAGGCTGTAAACCGTAAGCTGCTGCGACGGCACGGACGGCGCTTCCTTATCATATGTATATTGGTCAATTTCCCCGTCGTTAAACGCTACCAGAAAGCTGCCGTCGTCATTCTGCAAAATCGAAACCGCCTGCTTCGTTGGATCCCCCATTGCGCAAAGGCCGCCGTCTAACAGGTTTTCTATTGTGCTTCCTCCCAGCACATGGCTGTTAAGCCCGCCCGCAGACGCCGAAAACAACGTATTTTCCTGCGCATTATAACAAAACGCAATCTGCTTATAATCCGCTGTTTCCTGGGCAATAAAATCCGTCAGAACCGTATCATCCACCGTGCCAGACTCCGAAAGGCAGTATATTAGCTCTTCCGACAACAGATAATCCCCTGCCAGGCAGACCGTACCAACCGACTCCGAAAACTCACTGATCATACTAAGCGTTCCGGATTCCAAATCAATCCGGTACGGAGCGCCGCCATTCATAGTGCCGACAAGTGTTTTATCCCCTGTAAATACTGCGCCCGACAAATAGAAAAACTTTCCAGATGTATTCGTTAAGGCAACCTCTGAGCCATTGCCTGCACTGTCAATATAAACATAAATTTCATTCACAGAAGTACTACCGCCGTCTTCCCCGCCAGATCCGGTTTTTGACCAGTCCACATAAGAAAAAAACACCCCGCCGTCCGGCGCAACCGCATGGCTTGTAATCTCAATTTCCTCTATCCCGGTTTTCTCTGCAAGTTCAGCAAGCTCCCTTGTCTCCCAGGAATCTCCGTTGTCCCCCGAAACCATCAGGTTTCCTGAAGCCACATCTATAAAAGCAATACTGCCATCCGTAAGCCTCACCATGCTATCAATTTCACTAACTCCTTCTGGGGTAGTTTTAAGCTGCTCCATATACCTGCCCTTCACAGTCTCCTGCCCGCCTTCTTCCTGAGCCGACGACTCTGTAGTATCCTTTTGCCCGTCCTGCCCCGTCTTTTTCTCTTCTGCGCCTGATCCACAGCCTGCAGCGCCAATCAGCAATACACCTGTGAGCAAGCATGCCGCAATTCTTTTCCAACTCTCTTTTGATTTCATTTTCATACAAAAACCTCCTTCAAATACTCAGGCTACTTCCTGTGTATGCCACTATAACAAGCGAATCTTTAATTTTCCTCTAAAAATTTATAATCAACCATAATTATTTTCTGCTGTATCTGTCAGAATTAATCATAAAAGATGAACCGTCTATTCCATAAAATTTAGAGATAATTTAAAGCTTCTTATGTTAGAATAATCTTATACACAAAAAATAAGGAGATATCTGACATGCGAATACTACTGGTTGAAGACGACAAAAACCTCTTAGAAACCCTGTCATTTCAGCTCACCCACGCCGGGTTCATCGTAGATACCTGTGAAAACGGTGAAGACGCCTTATACTATATTACTGAAAACATCCACGACCTTATCCTTTTAGACCGCATGCTTCCCATTATAGACGGTATCACCGTCCTTCAAAAGCTGCGTGCATCGGGCAACCAGATCCCCGTCATCCTTTTAACCGCCCTAGGCGAGCTTTCCGACAAAATCACTGGCTTAGACTCCGGGGCAGACGACTACCTGGTCAAACCATTTGCTTTTGAAGAGCTCTTAGCACGCATCCGAAGCATAAGCCGCCGTCCAAGGCAATGGATGCCTACAGAAACACTCACATTTGGCGACCTTACCTTTGATCCTGCTGCAAACCGTTTAAGCGGCGCTGCTGGAAGCTGCACACTTTCCAAAAAAGAAGGGGCGCTGCTCAAGATTTTTCTTCAAAACCCAGCCCAAACCCTTCCGCGTGCTACACTCCTCTCAAAAGTCTGGGGCTTTGATTCTGATGTAGAGGAAGGGAACCTAGATAACTATATGCACTTTATCCGCCGCCGTTTAAAATCTGCCAGCAGCAGCGTATCGATTAAAACTGTCCGCGGTATCGGCTACCGCCTGGAGGATACATCCCATGTATAAAAAACTTCATTACCGTTTAACCCTGCTTTTCACTGGAATTGCAGGGGCAATATTAATCACTATGTCCATAAGCTACCTTTATATGTCTGAAAAAGAACTGCAGCAAAACAGAGCCCTGGCCTTTTCCTCCCAGGTCGCTTCCCTGTTGTCTTCCCTGGAACAGCAAGCGTCCCTAACCTGGGAATGGCTGTCTAAAACAGCCGTCTCACAGAATTTTATCCTGTCAATATATGACAACGGCTCTCCTATTTCTTATAACCGGATTGTACTTTCCGACCAGGAAATCACCCTTGCTGATGAAGCCATGGAATACGCCCAAAAAAACTTTGCCACACTTTCGAACGGTTCCCATTACTCCGCCGCACACCAGGAATTTTCTTGGATTTCCAATGATAACAAAGGGTACGATGCTTCCTTTTTTAATATGCGCAAAAACTCTGGTACACTGACTGGACTCATCCTGTCCTCCCGTGACGTACTGGATCAGCAGATCCATGCGCAGCGGTACCGTTTTCTTTTTTTAAATATTGCAGGTATTTTTGCCCTGCTCTTATTTTCGTGGCACTACACCGGGAAGTTATTAAAACCAATTATTGAATCCCGAAGAAAACAAGCCGCCTTTGTTGCATCTGCTTCCCACGAGCTGCGGACGCCAATAGCCGTCATCTGTTCTGCCGTTTCCGCCTCCAAATCCGCAAACGAAGTACAAAAAGACCACTTTCTCCACATTATTGCCGAAGAATCCCTCCGGCTTTCCACATTGGCAGATGATTTACTATTATTAAACCGCGCCGACACTGAACGCTTTGAATTAGAATTAGAGCCCGTAGAACTAGACACGCTTTTACTCAATACCTATGAAGCTTTTGAACCATTGGCAAGGCAGCACCATATTTCCTTACAAATCTCTTTGCCAGAAGAGCCCCTGCCCCGCTGCAGCTGCGACAGCCGGCGGATACAACAAGCACTTTCCATTCTAATTTCAAATTCCTTCAGTTATGGTACGCCGGGCGGATATACCAAATTGACACTTTCCTATGATAAATCAATGTTTTGGATTATGGTAGAAGATAACGGAATTGGGATAGAAGAAAAAGATAAGCCTTTCATTTTTGAACGCTTTTACCGCGCAGACAAATCGCGCTCTGCAAAAGAGCATTTTGGCCTTGGCCTTTGCATTGCGCAGGAAATTATAACCGCTCACGGTGGAAAAATTGCCGTTACAGACACACCGGGCGGCGGTGCAAGATTTTTTATCCTGCTCCGCCACCCGGCTGCCAAATCCTAACGCCCCAGGCTTACTGCACCTGTCTGCCGGATTTGCATTGGATATACGTTATTTTTTCCTACCAATGCGGATATGTATTCCACATATTCTGCCGTTTTTGCTTTTGGCACAACCGCCAGAATTACCCCTGCAAAGCCCCCTCCATGTACCCTGCAGCAGCCATCCTGAATCCTTTCCAGGAAAATCTCTGTCAAGGCAAGTGTTAAAGCCACCTTCTGATCCTTTTCATTGGACTTTGACATGCAGTTCTGCAGCCATTTCCAAGAAGAATTGCCTGATTCTGTCAACAGCCGGAGTACTGTTTTGCCGTCATTTTTTGCGAGGGCTTCAGCTGCTTTTTCTACTCTGCGGTTTTCCTCGTAGAAATGAAGCGCGCGCATAATCGCCCGGTCATTCTTAAGCGCCTGTTCAATTCTGGGCAGCTCTTTGATAAATTCGTCCAATGTATGCTCACACAGCCGTTTTGCATCCATCGCCGCTGCAACCTGGTACATTTCTGATGGAACCGCTGAATATTCATCGCTTAAATCCCCATGCCCTTTTCCGGTATTGACAATGACCATATCGTATCCCAGCTGATCAAAGGATGCATCAATCTTTTCGCATTTGATATCATCTGCAAAATCTAAAAGGATCGCACCGCCTGCCGCACACGCCATCTGATCCATTAGTCCGGACGACTTCATCCAGAAATTATTCTCCGCATATTGCCCGATCCTTGCGCAATCCCCAAGCGGCATTTTATTATCGTTAAACATCGTATTAACAATCGCACAGAATAGCATTTCAAAAGATGCGGACGAACTGACACCTGCAGCTGCAATCACTTCTGTCGTAATATATGCGTCAAAACCCTCTACTTTGTATCCAAATTTGCCGATCGCTTCCACCATTCCTGCTACAAGCGCCTTCGTTCCGGATTTCTTCTCTACGGAAGAAGCGGCAGTAATATCCAGCTCAATCAAATCATATCCTTCGCTTAAAATACGGATCGTACCTGTCCCGTTTTGCGCTGCTGCCCCAATCGTATCCAGACTGATACTGGCTGCCACAATCTTGCCTCCGTTATGATCGGTATGGTTCCCTATCATCTCTGTACGCCCCGGCGAAGTAAAAAACTCAACCTGGGCATCCCCAAAATGTTTGGCAAAGCATTCCGATAAGTGCAAAAACCTTTCCCCACTCTTTTCGCTTTCCCCATAGACACGTTCTAAAACTTCTTTTGCTGGCATATTTGACATACCTGTTCTCCTTTCATTATGAAATTCTTAATATTTTAGAAACCAGCAGAATACTTTCCTGCCAATTTCCATTTTTCTTTTTTATTATAAGAAAAATATCTTTTTTCGTCAATGGTCCATACCCGCAATTCCATACAAAACTTATATTTCTTTTCACATAATACTTACTGCCCTTAAATAACAAAAACCCCGGAAATCCGGGGTTCTTAAAAAGGCGTAGGCCGGATTTGAACCGGCGCATACTGGTGTTGCAGACCATTGCCTTACCACTTGGCTACTACGCCATAATGACTCCAACGGGAATCGAACCCGTGTTACCGCCGTGAAAGGGCGATGTCTTAACCGCTTGACCATGGAGCCTGAATATAATAGGTCTGGCTGACAACCTAACGAAAATATACTACCACAAACCATCCTTTTTGACAAGGGGTATTTTTATGATTTTTCAAACTTTTTTCTTTTTTGCTTATATGATTTAAAACAATTATAATTTCAGTTTTGCTATTTCTATAAGTAATTATGCTACCTTGGCTCATTTATCGGCTCATTTCGTTCATAATATGAACTCCTGCCAGCACCCTTCTGTTCCAAAATTTCTATTTTAAGTATAAAAAAGCCCTGTAAACAAAAGAGTATATATAAACTGTCCAATTTTAACTACTGGATTCTGGTCTTGACTAAACAAAGCCGCTACAAATACTGAGTTGTGGTAATTGACGCCTTCATAAATCCACCCTATTGGTAGACAAAAATCATTGATCTACATGTCTACACCCCTCCCCTACAGATATGATACAACTTGTGTAACAGTGCGGTTTACTTTGGGAAGAAGCCGCTTTTTCTCTGTTGTCTTTTCGGTTGGTAAAGAAACAGGCGGCTGAATCGTCTCCTGTCTTGCCCTCAAATTGAATATAGATGGATGCTTCATATATTCGGACATAAAAATAACCAATTCATTTTCAAAAATTCCTCTTGAAAACCAATCGGCTATATAATATTCGGCTTTCGCCTGAGCCTTTTGTTACAAATACATTATGCTAATCCTTACGACGTCCCCGCATATAACTGGCAGAATTTACTAATCTATCAAACTGTTCCTGGCTAAGCTCCAAGAGCCCCCGGCAGATTTTTTCCATGCGAAGGGCAGTTTCTACATCCTTCTCGTATATGGCAATGTCACAAGATATATTTAGTAAAAGACAATACTCCACCATCATTTCTACAGATAAACTATCATCTCCCCCTTCCTGCTTACTAACTGTCTCAACATCAACGTCCATTGCGTCAGCCAATTCTTGCTGTGTCCATCCCTTTTCTTCTCTCGCCTGCTTGATCAGCAATCCCATTCTTTTGTAATCATCCATCTTTTTGCATCTCCTTTAAAGCATTTTTACGACAATCGCTCCTTCCAACAGCCGTTCTCATGATGAGTAACACTCACTAAGCCTGTCATCATGAATCAATTTGACCACTGCTTGCATTCCTGGAGCCAAATCTTTTTCCAAAAATTCCTTTTCCGAAATCCAACAAACTTGTCCTTCTTGTGGCGAACACAATTCACCCGCATAGCTTTTGGCATGATAGACATAGACAATCTGATGAACACTATCAATGAACCAATGATAGATACCATACAGCTTCGGATTCTAAATATCAAGCCCTGTTTCCTCCCGGACTTAAAGGAGCACTGACTCCAAAAACGTCTCATTTCTCTCCACATGCCCCCCAGAAATGCTGCTCCGCAGTAGCTGCAGCTCACCTTTTCAGCATTACTACATTCCCCTTGCTGTCATGATAATGTTTGATCTCTTCATACATCCATGCAAATATTTTCTCTTTCTACTTCTGTTTCAAATGAAAATATTTCTTATCTGTTTGCAGCAGCTTATCCCCTGCCATTTAACGGTTCTTTCTTGGCATATGAACTCCTTCTCTGTTCGTAATTCTATCATAGTCTTTTGCAATGATATTTATTTCAGTAATTCATTATGCCCATAAAGAATTTTGAAACTCCGTTTCAAGTTTTTTTAATTCTTTTATCCTTTCAGCAATCATACTTAAATAAGATTCTACCGTATAACCCTTACGCAATTCCTCATCTGTACATCCTTTAAAATTGGATAATATATTGATAATAGACCGTATATTTAAGACAAAATACCTTATGAACATTTTAGGGTAGCACTCCTCATTCTCATAATCTTTTATTACCTCTCGAACCAACTTTTTCATTTTTAAAAATGATTCTTCATTCCATTTTCCAGCATTTATGCGAATATACATAAATAATTCTTCATCTGAAGCGCTATATTTACAAAATTTTATTAAACTTTCTTTTACCATATTTTTCATGCTCCTTTATCATATATCCAAAACTCTATTCTACAGCAATTCTTTTGACTTGTTGACAATTTTATCTTAATATACTATTGTTTCTATAAATTATCTGTTTTCGTTCACCAATCGGCTCATTAATCAGCTCATTTTCGCTCATAATATGAACTCCTGACAGCACCCTTTTGCTCCAAAATTCCTGCGTCACATAATCTATTGAGATAACGTTTCGTCGTTGCCACTGATTTTCCTAATAAATCACAACCTATTGCACTCGTGATTATAGAATTGTCATCCAGATACATCAATATTGGAGCCATGCGAATTTTTTCTACTTGTGATAACTTTTCTGATTGAGTATTAGACAGAGTGTCTTTTCCATATTTTCTTTTAATAATTTATTATACTGCTCACAAGGTTTACATTTGCAGTAATTCATTGTAGAAACAATTTTATTTGGAATATCTTCTAATAGCTTTTTAGCATTACTAATCCCAGTTACATCTCCATTATCATCTTTCCCAATGATAAGCGTTCCGCCCTGTGCATTAGCAGATCCACATATCCATTTCAAATATTCATCTTTCCAAATTTCCTTCCATTTCAACACCCTGATGTTCTGGCATTTTTCTTCCTGCTTTCACTCATTTGATTATTCATACATTATAATCTATTCTCTTCCTATCTTCAATTAATAAATGAAAAAAAGAAACCCCGTTATAAATTCATTACAAGCTTTCTTTAAGTGGAAAGCCACGGCTCTACCTTGGCTTTTGTGCATCCCGTATATATTTTTTCTTTTATAAATATTCTATATTACCATTCCTGCTTTATATAGGCTAGAATGAAAATCTGCCATTTTGTACAAAAACCTCTCTATTTCAAACAAATGAAACTATTTCATTGAGCAATCAAGGATTACATTTCTCGGTTAACAGCCGCGTGCTCTACCAACGGGTGCGGTCGCACACCGAAAATCCTTATATTAGACTTTCTAACCTTTCTTGCGATATATCACAGATAATCACGAGATAATCACGAGATACCAATACCATTTTAATACTCTGAACTTCTATATTTGAGCTGCAATCTCATGATAATACGTATTTTATCACGAGATAATCACGAGGTAGAGTTATGTTACCTGCTTCTTTAATATTTCCATTGCCATTTGAAGCTGTGTTAACAGTTCCACGCTTTCTATCTCCACTATATATTTTGTAGACGGACCATTTCCAACTTTCCTGACCAAATGTCTCTCTTCAAGAACTTCTATTGCTTTTCTTGCTCTATATTCTGTTATTCCCAGTGCTTTTTTTATCATGTTAACAGATTGCGCCAAACCGCTTTTCATTATATGTCTCAATATGCTTTTTTCATCCATAGACAAATCAGGATATGAATCAGCCAAATCAATATTCCATACTTTTAGCTCAGTATGATTAATGTCCGTTATGATTTCTGGTCCTCTAAACTCATTTTGCACTGCTGCTTTATAAATTAAAGGTCCTCCAAATCCCTGACGTTCAGATGCTCCTAACAATCGAAACAATTTCATGATAATCTCATTGCGTGGTCGTGAATCTCCGCCCAGAAAAAATTGCTGTGGTGATACAAGCATTTTCCCTGGATTAATAAAGCAAAACCATCCGTCAAATACATCTATTTTTAAAGATGGAAAGCCCTGAACATAATCTGCGTGCGCCAGACAATTTACCAGCCCTTCTCTTATAGTTTCATCAAATCCCGATACTGGTATCCTTAATTGGCCTGAATCTAACATAAACGACTCTTGAAATAAATTTTTGATTTTTTCATATACAATATTATAAAAATTGTATATGTTCATTTCATAATCTCCTGGTTCATCATCCGAAACTCTGTCAGACCATCTAGGGTTATTACCTCTATGATTAAAATAATCTAAATGGTAATGAGGAAATAATTCTTTTATTGAGTTACATTTTCCTAAAAAAAGCAAAGTTCCTCTTCTAATCTTTATCTCCCCAGTATTTCGGTCCTTATAACAGGCTCCAATCTCCATTAAAAAGTCCATCTGTCCCATCTCGATATATTTCTTTTTAGGAAATCTTTTACTAACACGTTCTTTAAATGTGATTACAGAGTCTAAATCAAGATCCTCCATTGTATAATTATCTGCAGGTAAATTATCTTGACTTGGTTGTGAATTCCTTATAAAGGCAGACAATTCATCTCTACTTACCTTTCTGTCGCCGTCTCCAGTTCTGATCCACGAATTTTCCAGCCTGCCATTTATAAAAACCGGTTTCATGTTTTCAGCAGCTTCCTTTACATATACTATAATAATAGTTTTTCCATCAATAATATATGTATTCACATCCTGATTATCAATATTCTTATAACTTACTTTATTAGTATTAGAAAGCTGATCCCATAAACTTGTTAATGTTTTCTGTGGATTTGCCACACCCCATATTTCGTTCTGTGTATTTCCTTCTGCAACACCCAAAATAATCCATCCTCCAGATGTATTGCAAAATGACGAATAACTTTCCCAAAATGCATTCGGTAATTCAGAAGCCTTCTTAAGTTCAATATAATATTTTTCATGTACATTTAGCAACCATTGTTTCAAATCTTCAATAGTTAAATTTTCTGGTTTCTCAATGTTCTTCAATTCTTTCCTCCTGCCGCAATTCACCTCTGATGCTCTGACATTTTCCTCTCCCTGCTTTCAACTATTTGGTTGTTTTTATATTATAATCTATCCTCTACTTATCTTCAATTAATTAACATAAAAAATGAAACCCCGTATAAAATTTATACAAGGTTTCATTAAACAGAATGCTACACATTTAACTTCTAACTTCTCTTTCGTGCACACCGTTAATATTTTTTATAAATTATTCTGAACTATTTTTCTTCCAACAAATAAAATATTACTCCTATTCTTCCATTCAACACAAAACCATATTTTCAAATGCCCAATAAAATTTTTCAATAAGTGTAACTCTTTTATTGAGCTATCGAGAATTAGCTTTTTCGATAACAGTACATTGCTTTCTCAAATCCTTCTCTTCTATCTTGAGTATAAGAAAAACCCGCAAACACTGATGTTTACGGTGATAAGGAAGTATAGGAACTTACTTATCATTAACGCTGACAAACAGTATTTGCTAACAAAGGCAAGACTATGAATCAAAAATAGTCTTGCCTTTGCGTAATCTCAAAAAATACAATTATGAGAATAAGAAAAAATACTTAAAAAATTCTTCATCCAAAAAAGACTTTGATGTTGGACTACGTTTTTTCAAATCATCTAATATATCGTAATTTAAGGCATTTACTAATTGGCATGAGATAATAAATTTCATCAACACATCATCATATTTCAAATTAAGATTTTCATTAAGAAAATTATTAAAACATAATTTTTGAGAATCTACTACCTTTTCATAACTATCAGAAAGGTCTTTATACGGAAACCAACTACCCAACCCATGACTATAATTAACCGTATTTCTAATACTGGATAACCAGTTTGCATCTCCATGCAAATTTAAAATTGCCTTTAATTGTTCAATGCGTTCTTGTGCATCCAAAGCGTCATTATGTGGAATTTTTCCAAAAAAACTTAAAGGAAATTCTTCATTTGGATTTTTTAAACGAACACAATCATTTCCATATGTATTTGTTTCTATATACTCTCCAGTTAATATGTTTAAAAATTCTATAAATCTTTTCCACAACCCTTTATGGCTATCATCATAACGGGAGATTTTATAAAAAACAATCTTATTATTTCTATTATCAAACTTTATGCAATATATGCCTTTTGTGATTTTATTTGACAAAGTAATACCAACAGCATTAGCTCGTTTATTAAATTCTGATATAATCGTACTATCTAATTGCACAAGACCAAATCCTAGTATTTTCAATATGCTATGAGCCGAATAAAAAGCTGAATAATAATACTGCACGATATTCCATGCCGTAAATTTTCGATTAACACTAGATTCTTTGACATTTGCTATTGATTCCAAAAAGGCACATGATAATCTGCTAATGTCATTTGCTAAAGCTGCTAATGGCTCTTTTAAATCGTAAAAACATATATCCACATGATTTTCATCAGAATTAGTAACAATATAATTATTACTTTTTATCAACCACGTTCTCATACCATATATGCTCATTTTACTTATAGTATTAAGGCTTGGTATATACAAATGACGTGTGCAATCTGAAAAACTTATTTTCTTTTTTTCCATTATAGAGTAAATCCTTTATTCATACATTCAGAAAAATGATTTACGACAGCTTTTGTTGACGTTAGCTTTTGTACTTTATTTGCGGAAACCTTTGAAAAAAGAGGTTCTAAAATAACATCAAAATTCTCAATGGAATAATCTCCATTGGCAATTTGAGCAATTTGAGGGAAAAACTGTACTACACTTTTAAAAATAGTGGGTTTTACAATAGAATCTATACCCTTTTTTTCAAATCCACGTTTGATTACTTTGAAATAATTATTTAAATATTCATAAACTTCTTCTGAATCTTTATTACCGAATATTCCAAAAATAAGCTTTATCGCACCATTAAAAGTAACCCTAGAAATCTTTCCCTTTATGCGTGCCGATTGCGACATTAGACCAACTAACGCACTATCTGGACGTTCACTAAAGAGGTCAAAGATTTCTCTACAAAAAGATTCAATTTCATTATCATATTCAGCAAGTGATTTTATGTCTAGTAAAAGTTCCGTTGGTACGGGTCTTTGCTTTGTGTTAATATCAATAAATAAGCGTGTTTCTTCCTTTCTGCTTAACCCATTATAAATAATTACCGGAACACGTACAGATGTTTTGGCCAAAGAAAATCCATATACTCTATGCTGACCATCTAAAATTAAAAATGCCTTTTTAATTTTATTAAATTCAAGAGTTTTATTTTTACTTATATATGATAATTCTGCTTCCGGCTGTGCTGACAAGACTATTGCTGTTGGTATTGAACCATCTTCATTATCTAAATAATTAGCTATCTCTTTAGCACGTTCTTCATCTAAGGTTCTTTGAAATCCTTCAACAGGATCGTCATCCCTTGCAGATACAAAACAAGTTTCTGCTAATATTTCACTTGGCATAGTTAATGAATAAAACTTCAATTTCCCCTGTGTAATAAGATTACAACTATAACTTTCCTTTTCCATATTCTGTTTCATTATGCAATCCTCCAATTAATTTTGTAGGGTATTATATAAAATCCAACTATTCTACGGTTTTTGGGTACTATTTTGTATATTAAGCATCTATTTTTACGTTCCTTTGCACCTTTATCTATATTTATACCACATTTTGACCTAATTAACAATTATCCGAATGAAAACATTTTGAAAAGTTGTTACGCAATAGAACGCCATTTTTGAGAGCAGACATATAAAACCCTAGCCCACATCATTTCAATGCTCACAAAGCCGCATAAATCAAGGACAAAATAACCCC